>Ga0265293_10000554_pt1 | contig 88288 bp, 84 predicted proteins | sample Munlanlewell138R_FD_192505 | JGI IMG/M metagenome (GOLD analysis project Ga0265293, IMG submission 192505) | Leachate microbial communities from a municipal landfill in Southern Ontario, Canada - Leachate well 138R | ecosystem: Engineered > Solid waste > Landfill > Unclassified | place: Canada... | reverse complement strand
AAGAATCAAACAGCATATTAAAAAAAGAGAATATGAAAGGATATTATAGAGATGTTGGGATAGAAAGATTAAGACTTGCATGGGCAGTAATAGTATCTTTAGGAAATAAAGGAAAAAAAGTTGGATACAGTGGAAATTTCTATGTTGTATATGTTGATTGCGAAACAGGAGAGATAATAGGTGGTTTTTAATCAATACCCGATTATAAACTCGTATAATTCTGAAATGATAGGAATGGGAGAAAGTCCGTATGCAGGAGATCTGTTACATCTTTCATTGAAATTCTTATCTGAATATACAGACAATAAAGCGGATGAGATAGAAGCAATGATATTAGATCCTCATTACAGTTTATCTCATCATGTTGTATTAAAAGAAACAGGAGAAGATACAAGAATATTTGCAACCGAGATACCAGAGGTAAATCAGGACGATGATCCGGATAACGATGTAGCTTATGACAGTTTTGAAGTTAAGATAAACTATCCATTACCATATCCGCAGATAATAGAAAAGGGTCAAATCCGTAATTCTATAGACGGTTTGACCCATCGCTCCTTAGCAGATTCATGTGAAATTGAGTATGTGAAAAAAAATGGTGAGATAATAAATGATCTTGATGATGATGGAGAAATACAGGAAAAAGAAAGACTGCATTTTCCAGTATGGCAGGGACCAGATTATGAGGAGAATGATATAAAGCCATATCTTATCAGTAATATGTTTTGCAATGAAAATGCTGTTGCGAAACTCGATCAGAAACAATTTGTTCCTGAAAACACCAAATTCAAGATAAAAGTTTTAAGTGCTTCCAGAAGAAATATCATTAATATTATTATTTCTGTAGGCAATGAAGAAATTGTAATACCTTGTAATTATGAAAATGGTAATATTTATTATTCTGATAGATATGTTATGTCGGATAATATAAATGAAGACGAATATATAATTATGGAGCAGGAAATTTATAAGTTTTTAAAAATAGATATAAATTCAGATAAAATAATGAAAATAAGATACAATGATTTGGAAAGAGAGATTAAAAAGAGCAAGAACTTTTTGTACATATATTCATATCCAACCTTCTGGTTCTCACAATTTATAGTTAAACAGATGGAAAATCTGATGATTGATCTAGGATATATGTTTAATAAGAATCTGAATCCTGAAAAGAATCAGGTAATAGAACAACTGAATGAAAAACCTGATGTTTTTTATTATTTTGGACATACTCAGCAAATAACTTATGGTAATACTGCTTCAAATATGATAGAGACAATTTCGGGATTAACATTAAAAAGTGGGATTTTTGGTGGAGGAATATCAGATATTGAAGATATTTTTTTATTAAAAAAGAATGAAATACCTTTAGGAAGTAATATGAAGTTTGTATTTATAAATGGATGTTGGAGTGCTAAATTGCAAAATAATAATAACAGAATCAATTATGATACAGGCGAAGAATATAGAAAAGTCTTTAACACTGATTTTTATATTGGTTGGAATGATAAGCCTAATTCAGGAGATTCTATAAATGTATCAAAAATATTATTTGCATATTTAAATAGTGGATATACTATAAAAAGAGCCTACTTTGAATTAATAAAAGGAAATTCAGATTTAATTGGCAAATTAAGACTTATACAAAAAACAAATGCAAAGGATATAAAATTAAAGATAAATGAGAATTAAAATATTTTTATTACTTTTAATTAACTGCTTGATTTTTAATGTTTTGGCTTATAATTATGGCGACAAAGAATTAATAAATAAAAATATAGGTTTAATAGATAAAATATTATCCATTAATAAAGAGGCAATTGAAAAAATAACCGGTGAAAAAATAGAAAATTTTGCTATTGAACATTTTAATATGTTTGAAAAAAAAGAATATGTTGGTGAAAGATATTATATAGTATTTAATGATAAAAATAATCAAGAATATTCTCTTACCGCAGATTTAAATGGATTGATTTTTTCTTTTGATAAAAATTTCGATGATTATAATGAAGATATAAGAATAGTAGATAAAGAAGAAATTATAAAAAATGTTTGGCAATATATAGAGATATTCAGAAAAGATCATGTTAAAAGTCGATTTAAATTGACTTCTATAATTTCAATGCCTGATATAGATCCTAAAAGATATTATTGGAATCTTATTTTTCATAAATATACTGGAAAATATTATTTAGGTGAATATTTTTCAATTGATTTTTTTAAAGATGGGGAATTCAAAGGATTTTATACTATATATAACGGTGTTGATTATAAGTATAGTGGAAAAATGAAAATATTAAGGGAAGATGCGTTGGATATTGCTTATGATTTTTTAACAAAGAAGTTATATTTTAAATTATCAGACATAAAATTGGAAGAAATAGATGATGTTTCCAATACTATATATTTTAAAGGTTTAAATAACAAAAATCCAATTTATGCATACAGAAATAATTTTAAATACAAAATGACAAATCCAATTTATGCATACAGAAATAATTTTAAATACAAAATGACAAATCCAATTTATTATTATATGAAAGAATTTTCAAATAAATATTTTCCAAAAGAGAAAGAGTCTAGGTTATCTTGGGCTTTTAGTTTTGATATCAGAGGATATTCTGGCTGGGTAATGACATTAGTCATAGACTGCGAAACAGGAGAGATAATCGGTGGTTTTTAAAACATACCAATGATAAATCCAGAGGATTTAGAAGGAATTACAAGTGGAGATTGTAATGTGTCTGAAAACAGGATATTTGTGGATCTTAAATTGTTGACAAATTATTCTGTTAATGTAAAAGATGAATTTGAATTTTCCTTCTCGGATAATGAAACAGGTAAAACATATTCAGGAATAGCAGAAGAAACTGAAAATAACAGTTATATTTATGAAGGAACAGATAAAGATGGAAGAGCTGTTGAGTTTTATATGCCAAAACCTGTTCAACAAAGTATTGTTATAGCTTCACGAGAAAAAGAATTAGATGATGAAAATAAAATTGAATTGTTTATGGGAAATGATGAAAACAGAAATTCAAAATTAATTAAAATGTATTTAGAAGGAAAACATTACATATCCAAACCTATAAGTTTTGTTAAAGGTGCAAAAGAAAGCTATGATAGTATAATGCTGAAGAATAAATTAGTTGAGTTACTGTTTACAACAATTGCTGGGGATCCTGTAGCAATTCAATCTTATAATATGTATGTAAAATATGATAATCTATTAAGGAAAATTGGAAATGGTATAAGAGACGCTTATATGATAAAAGCATGGGGACCTTTTGGAGGGTTTTTGGAACCGGGATATTCACCTTCTTTATATAGATTTATGAATTCAGTATGGAATATTATTAATCTTGGATATTCTGCTAAAATAGATAAAAGTCCGACTAAAAGAGAATTTGAGAATAATCTTGAAAATCTTTCAATATTATATACATTCAGTCATGGAGATGTTGAACGGGTATTTGAGGGATTATATCCTGTTGATATAGGTTTTTTAAAGTTATTTAAAGAGCCATATTTTTCAAATAAATTTAATATATCTCATGAAGAATTTATAAAACAGAATCCTAATTATGTTACTTATAAAAGTTTTATCAATAAAAAAACAGATTATAAAGTAGTTTTTTTTAATGGATGTAAAACAGGAACAGAATTTTTCTATGAAAAATTTCTGGAACACATAAAAACAGATGTATATATTGGCTGGAAAGAAGAGGTAAATCCTGTAGATGCATCAAATTTAGCAGAAAAGTTTTTTGAATTGTGTAATAAAATAGATCCTAAAACAAATGATTTTTATTTAGTTGATTTAGCATTAAAAAATGCATATAGAGAATGTTTTGATGAAAATATAAATCCATTTACTAAAAAAATATTTATAGAAAAAAATAAAGATATATCATTGAAGGTAAAATAATGAAAAAATTTTTAATATATATTTTATTGCTCAATTTTATATTTATATCTTATTCTTTAGATAAAAATAAGCAAGAGAAATTTATTAAAGAAATTTTTGAAAAATACAATTTAGAATATAAACAGATAACAAAAAGATTTGAAGGGAAAGAAAAAAATAAACATCGGGATATAAAAATTTATTGGCATTCCATTCATATTAACAATGATTATTTTGTATTTGAATTTTTAGAAAATGATGAATTTTATTCTTTTCAATCTCATTATAAAGATAATATAGTTTTTTTGAATGAAAAAGAAAAAAAAACAATTAAATCAGATGAAGAATTATTACAATTAACTGAAAAAGTTATTAAAGATTTTTATAATATTGAAATAGGAAAAAAATTTAAATTTTATGAGTCTTCAAAATATAATGAAAATACACAAACTTCTATAAATAAAATATCTTTTAAATTTTCAAAATATTATCAAGGATATCCATCAATAGAAGGAATAAGAGTAACTTTGTTTTTAGATGGAAGAATAAAAGAAATATCTATTTTACGAGATTACTATCCGGTTATGAAAAAATTCAATCAGACAATTTCAAGGGAAAAAGCAACAGAAATTGCATTAAATGCATTGAAAAAAGAAATGCCAGTATTTTTTGAAGGGAAATATTTTAAATATTTAGGTAGAACAGATACTGGAGAAGTAAATGGAAAGATTTGGCTTGGTCAGACAACAAATTTTAAAGAACCATTTATAATGTACACATATATAGATTATATGAGAGATTATAATAAGAGTTTTATAGGAAAGTTATGGAAAAAATATTTTCCGAGATATCCAAAATTAATATGGCATATAAATTTTAAATTTAAAGATGAAAGATTTTATGAAATACCGGGAAAAAATTATGATGAATTAATGTATCCAACAGTTTGCATTATGGTAAATGCAGAAAATGGAAATGTGGAACATATACTTCCGAGAGTTTTTTCTCAGTTTAAAGATGGTAAAATAACAAGTGAAGGTAGATTCAGAGAAAAATAAAAAATATACCAATGATAAATCCACATAATCTGGAAGGTGTTGGAATGGGAGAAAGTCTCCTATATGCTTCATATACCGTTCTTATACTGTGTTTTATAAGAAAAACAAACATGGATTCCTGAACAGGTAAAGAATGACAGAGCTTTAGATTTTCTAATTAGACTGCTTTAGCAGTCGCTAATTTTGGCGAAGTCACAATGTGGATTAGCCACACTAATTTCTAATAGTGTCTTGTGTTTTAACCCTAGAAACCCAATAACCGCTACTAACTCTTCAACCCTATAACAGTTTTATTAATTTTCTGTTATAATGCTTTACATGTTTGCAGATATTTTATTTAATTTACCATTTGATAGAAAATTTACTTATTCTGTTCCTCATAGCTTTTCTTTTATAAAAAAAGGCGATAGAGTCAAAGTTCCTTTTGGTAGTAGAAACATGACTGGTATAGTTCTTAATGTTAAAGAAAATCCTGATGGTATAGATGATATTTCTAAAATCAAAGAAATTTTAGAACTTTATTCACCATATTTTAGAATGACTGAAATTCAATTTGAATTAGCTCGTAGAATATGGCTGTATTATCTTTCTGGTTATGGACAAGCAGTTCATACTGTTGCTGGTGCTTATAAAGATGTTAGAATAAAAAAGCAAATATTTGAAATTAATCCTGAAAATAAAATACTTCTTAATGTTAATCAGAATAATGCTATTAATCAATTTATGAATACAGATAAAAAAACTTCTCTTTTATACGGTGTTACTGGTTCTGGAAAAACTGAAGTTTATTTCACTATTATTGAACAATTTATGCAAAAAAATAAGCAGGCTTTGTATCTTCTGCCTGAAATTGCACTTACTCCACAGATTGTTAAGAGATTTACCGATAGATTTGGAGAGAAAGTTGCTGTTTTTAATTCTAAATTATCAAATGGTGAAAGAAATTATGCTCTTAAATCTTTTAGACAAGGTGAAATAGATCTTCTTATTGGAACAAGGTCAGCTGTTTTTTTACCTGCAAAACATCTTGGAGTTATTATTCTTGATGAAGAGCATGAAAGTACTTTTAAACAGCAGGATAATCCTTGTTATGACACTAGAACGGTTGCTCAATGGCGTGGTGAGCTTGAAAATGTTAAAGTTATATTTGGTTCTGCTACACCTTCTCTTGAAAGTTTTAAATTATCTGTGTCTGGTGATTATGAAAAGATTATGCTTGATAAGAGAGGTGATGGTAGAAAAATGCCTGATGTTTTTCTTGTTGATATGGCGATTGAAAAAAAAGTTTCAAGGAATATTTCAAGAAAAATGCATGAAGAAATTATAAATACTTTGCAAAAAAAAGAACAAGTTTTGCTATTTCATAATAGAAGAGGTTTTTCATCATTTCAAATTTGTAAATCTTGTGGTGAAGTTATTAAATGTAAAAACTGTGATATTACTTTAAATTATCATAAAAAAATTAATAAACTTATTTGTCATTATTGTGATTTTTGGAAAACTCCTCCTAAAAAATGTGAAAAATGTAATAGTGAGGATTTTGAATTTATGGGTTCTGGAACTGAAAAAATTGAAGAGGAAATTCAGGATTTATTTCCTAAGGCTAGAATTATTAGAGTTGATAGAGATACTAGTTCTTCAAAGAATTTTTACTCTGATTTTTATAAAAAAATGATAAATAGAGAATTTGATATAATTATTGGAACTCAAATGATTGGTAAGGGTTTTGATTTTCCTTATGTTACACTTGTTGGTGTTTTATGGGCTGATTTTATTTTAGATTTTCCTGATTTTAGAAGTGCTGAGAGAACTGCTCAACTTTTATCTCAGGTTGCTGGTAGATCAGGTAGAGCAAGAGATGGTAAAGTATTTATACAAACTTATGCAAAAGATCATTATGCTATATTATGTGCAAAAGATCATAATTATCCAAGATTTTTTGGTGAAGAAATTGAAAGAAGAAAAATTTTGAAATATCCGCCATTTATTTCTTTTGTGAGAGTTGTATTAACTTATAAAGATAAGGTTTTCCTTGAAAATAGTATTGCTGATATAACTTCTATGCTTAAATTGGAAATTGGTCAGGAGTATTTTTTAGGTCCTGCTAAAGCTGCTGTTTTTTTTATTAAAGGAATGTTTAGATATAATATATTGTTTAAAATTAATAATAATAGAAAACAAGTTTATGAAGTTATTAAAAAAATAAAAAGTAAAAACCCTAAAATAAGGTTTAAAATAGATGTAGATCCTATCGATATGATGTGAAAGATAGAAGCGATAAAAAGCATTAGCAGTGCTTTGCACCTAATTAGACAAACCAAATATTTAGTGAATATTTTGTTTGTCGCTAATTGCAACTTTAGTTGCGTTAATCGGGTTAAAGGGTGAAATGGGAAGAACAATTAAGAAGTAGGGAAAGTCCGGGATTCGGGGTTTGGGGAAAGGGAAAAGCTTTAAATCTATTTCACTACTTCGCTAATTCGCTATTTCGCAAAAAAATGTTCACTGAACATTTTTAATTTAAATTTTTTGAGGATTAAGGTTTACATGAAAAAAATAAATAAATTTATAGATAATATTATAATATATAAGTCTGTTGAAGGATTTTTATTTACATTTATATTGCTTTTAATAATAAAAAATCTATGCAACTTCTATAATATTAATTCAATTTACTCATATATTTCATTTTTATATCTTTTATATTTTTTTTATAAAAATAAATGTTTTTTTAATAAAAAAAGTATTATAAATAATATTGAAAAGTTTATTCCACATAATTATTCAATAATTAATCTTTATTTAGATAAAGAAAAAAGTAAAAAGTATAGATTTTCTTCAGAACTTATTGAGGCTGAAAAAAAACGAAATTCAGATTATTTTAAAAATTATCAATTTAAGGTAAATTATTTTAATATAATAATTTTAATTAGTATTGCATTAATACTTAGTTTTGGGAATTCTCTTTCAAAAGAATATAAAAATGTTGAGAAAATACCTTTTCTTTATCAGGTTTCTCCAAAAAATACTGTTGTTTTGTTTGAATCTGAAATTGAATTTGGAATTAATTCAAATAAAGAAGAAGAATTTAATATTAATATAATTCAAAATAATGTTAAAAATACTTTTAAGCTTGATAAAAATAAAAAATTTAAATACAAAATTGTAGATAAAATACAGTATTATTTTTCAAGCAATTCATTTGTTACAGATACTTATTCGGTTGAAGTTATATATCCTCTTATAAACACTGATATTTCATGGAATATAAAATATCCTGAATATGCAGGGAGTATTGAAAAAAACTTTTCAGGTGAAAATCTTAATATCCCAGAAGGGTCTGAAGCTTTTGGTAAATTTACTTTTAATAATAAAATAAAACAATTTAAAATTTCAGAAAATGAAAGCAATAATGATAATATTATTTTATATGCTAATTCCAATCAAATAAGAATTATTAATTCAAAAGAAAACAATTATAAAATTGAAGTTGAGGATATTTATGGACAGTTTTGTTTTATTGATATTAGTGTTAAAAACCTTGTTGATAATCCACCAAAAATAACTGTGATAATTCCGACAGAGTTAGATTTTCTAATTGAAAAACTTTTAATTCCTTTGAAATTTACTGCTGAAGATGATTTTGGACTTATAAGTTCAAGACTTGAAATAACTTATATTGATGGTTCTGAGTTTAAACAGGAAATATCAAAATATAATTCAACATCAATAATTGAGGAAAAAACTCTTGCTGTTAAAAAGAATGGAAAGTTTCAGATTTTTGTAAGTGATAAAAATACTGAAATAGGGTCAGAAATATTTACCTTTAATTTAATAGATGATATATATGTTTTAAAACAAACTTATGATAGTGCAGAAAAAGCTGAACAAGGTATAAAAGATATATCTGATTCTTTAAAAGAGGAAAGTGCTAGAATTGCTGAATTATCTGAAAAACTTATATCTTCAGGTGAAATTGAGCAAAAAGATTCTCTTGAAGCTGAAAAAATTATGGATAATCTTAATAATGCTTATGAAAGATCTTCTGAAGTATTAAAAGATCTTGATAAAACTGAAGAATTTTTAAAAAAACACGAAGCAGCTTCTCAACTTTTTGAAAAAATTGAAAAATTAAGAAATACAATTAGAGAACTTATGTCTGAAAATATTAGAAATACTATGGAAGAACTTGCTAAAATATCACAAAATCAAAATATGTCTTTTGATTCATGGAAGAGTTTTGCTGAATCGACTGATATGGAAAAACTTTCAAAATCTCTTGAAAATTCACTTAATTTATTTGATAAAGCTAAAAAAGATCAGCAGGAAGCTGCTATGATAGAGCTTCTTGAATATTTAAAAGACAGAACTCTTAAAGCTGTTTTAATGCTTGAAAATATAAAAACTATTGATTTTGGTATTTTAAAAGGTATTAAGATTAATATTGAACAGATTAAAGAAGATTTTTTATATGTTGAAGATTTTTATGGTAAAAATGATTTAATTTCTGAAATATCTGAAAGTTTCAGTGATTTTGCTGAAAATGTTTTTAAAGATAAAGATAAATCTATTAAAATAGGGAAAATTATTGTTGAAAAAATTGATAAATTTTTAAATGATAAGAAAAAAAGTTTCGAAAATAGAAAAAATGAAGAAAAAAAAGAATTATTAAGTAAACTTCAAAATATGTTTGATATTACACTTTCTTCTTTAAAAATTGTTAATAAAGTTAATTATGGATATAGTTCTGGTAAAGATATATATGAATATTCACAAGATATTTCGCTAATTAAAAAAAATATAAATAAAATTGTAAAAATATTTGAAGAAATAACTAAAGATAGTTTTATACTTGATTCTACAAAAATAAAAGAGTTTTATGATGTATATATTTATATAGATAATGTTTGGGAAAGAGGAAAAGAAGGTTCAAGAATTGATTCTTATCTTTTATTTAGTGAAAAAAAATTATTTTCTCTTAGTCTTTATATTCTTGAAAGTTATGAAAAGTTAAAAAATATGAAAGATTCTACAGCTTTATCTGAAATGATGGATAGAATTAAAGAAATGCAAAAAAAACAACAACAGCTTGGTCAGGAAATTATGGATTATATGAATGGTGAAAAAACTCTTGATGATTTTATGGATTATTTTGCTCAAATGCAGTCTGAAATTAGAAAAGAAGTAAGCAAACTTATGGGAAGTGGTATGGACAATGCTTTAGGTGAAATAATTGGTGATATGGCTGAATTGGAAAGAAAAATGATAGAAAGAGATATTACAGATGAAGAATTGAAAAATACTCAGGAGAGTTTAAAGCAAAAATTTAGAAAAATTCTTATAAATCTTGAAGAAAAAAAAGATAAAGATGATTATAAAGCTTATAAATCAGAAGATGAATTTGACATTAAAGAAGGAATAACAAATAAAGGAGAATCTCTTAAAAAAGATAGTTTTTTCCTACCAGAAAGATTCCCTGAAGTATCTCCGTTTTTTGAAAAAATTATAAAGGATTATATGAATGGTTTATAAATATTTATTTCTTATATTTAGCGTTTTTAATATATTATTTTGTTATTCACAAAATTACATAAATAATGCTGAAAAAGCATTTTCAAATAAAAATTATATAGAAGCTATAGAATTATTTAAAATGGCAATTATTGATGAAAAAGATAATTTGAAAGTTAATTCATGTTTAAAATATATAGCAGATAGTTATTTTATTATGGGATTTTATGATAAAGCTCAATTTTATTATGAAAAACTTGTTGGAGAAAACACTCCTATAAATGTGCTTGATAATCTTTTTAAAATATTTTTGTCAAAAAAAGATTATAAAAATGCTGAAATTATAGTCAATATGTTTCCCGATGGACCTGGAAAAGATAAATTATTACTCGTTATTTTAGAATATAAAAAAGATAAAGAAAAGCTATTTGAAGTACTTTTTAGATTATATACTTTTTATAGTGATATATATTATTTTGAAAAACTTATTGAGATTGATTCTGAAAAAACTAAAAAACTTCTTAATCGTAATTTTGATGTTTTTTTATTTGATTTTATAGTAAATGATGGCAATATATCAGATAACAAATTAAATGAAATTTTCCATAAAATGACAAGTAGCGATAAAATAAGAATGGTTTTATTTCTTGAAAAGAAAAAATCTGAAAAAGCTATTTATTATGCAAAACTTTTATATAATGATAATGGTTCGGATAGTGATTTTGAAAGGTATATAAGAATTCTTTTTAATTTTCAAAAAATAACACAAATGAAAGAAGAAATTGAAAAAAAGAGAAAAAAAGTATTACCTGAAAAATTTCTTAATACACATTATTCTTTGTTAAATTCACTTTCACTAAATGATGAAATAATTAGTATAATTAAAAGTATAAAAAATTATGAAAAAGATAAAAATATTATTTATAAACTTGTAGATGTTTATAGATATAGCATGAGTTATAATACACTTTTTTTAGAACTTGAAAAATCATATAAAGATAAAAGTTTACAAAATTATGAAATTGAAAATATAATCAATTCACTTTTAAAGTCAAATATCAACTGGGCAATTGAATTTGCCAAAAGTTCATTATTTGAGAATGTTTCTGCATTTCTTCAAGCTAAGACTTATCATTATAGCGCAGATTATCAGAATGCTCTTGATATTTTATATAAAAACACTAATATAATTGAAATGTTTGTTAATTCTGTCAAAGCTCACAGTGTATATGCTGAAATTATTGATATAAACAAAGTTAGTTATTCAGAAATTAAAAGTCTTTTAGATTATTTTACACTTGAAAAACTTGAAAAAATGCTTGATTCAACAGAGAGTGATTTAGAAAATCTTGATATTTTTGAACTTATAATGAGAAAAAAAAGAATAAAAATAACTGAATTTGATAATTATATTGCTAATAATTATGTAGTAAAAGAATTTATTAAAAGAGTTTGTTATGTTTCTGATACAAAACAATTTAAAGGAATTGAATTTTATAGAGTGTTATTTGAAAATACTTTTCAATTAGATAATGCTACTAAATACAGATTAGTTGATGAACAATTCAATATTTTGAGAATGTTTGCAGTTTTGTTTTTTAATCAAAAAGAATATGAACTTTGTTTGAATTTATATGAAAAATTATTTTTGCAAAAAGATTTTCTTTATTTATGTGTAAAAAGTATTAATGAAAAGAAATTATCGCAGGATATAAGAGCAGGAAATATGTTTTATGAATTAGAACTTGCTAAAATAATAATAAATGGGGAAGAAATAGAAAAAAAAATAGCTGATTTATTTTTTGAAAAGGAGAATTACAATTTTGAAAATTAAATTTATAATATTAATGTTTAGCATTTTGATTGTAATAAATGCAAAACCATATCTTATTTACATGGATAATGTACAAAATGATCATCTTAAAGCTTATGGAGTAGTTTATACACTTGTAGAGAAAGGTTTTGAAATAAGCTGGCTTCTTAATTATAGAGGCGGTTCTTTTTTAATTGAAGGAGATAATAGTGTTAAAGATATAATTATGAAATCTAAAGTATCTTTTGATGAATTATCAATAGAAGATGTTGTTAAAATTGAAAGTATTTTAGAAGAATCAAATTGTTCTAAAGAATCAATTAGTGTACCTTCAAAAATTGCAGTTTATACACCAGATACATCAAATCCATGGGATGATGCTGTTACTATGGCTTTAGAATATGCAGAAATCCCTTATGATAAAGTTTATGATGATGAAATATTAGCTGGAAAACTTGCTGATTATGATTGGTTACATCTTCATCATGAGGATTTTACAGGTCAAATGGGCAAATTTTACGCTTCTTATGGCACAGCTGATTGGTATAAAGAAAAATATAAAATTGAAAAAGCAAGAGCTTTTAAATATGGTTTTAAATCAGTTCCTGAGCTTAAAAAAAACATAGCTTTAATTATAAGAGATTATGTTGAAAAAGGTGGATTTTTATTTGCAATGTGTGCATCTACAGATACACTAGATATAGCTTTAGCTACACTAAATACAGATATTTGTGCACCTGAAATAGATGAAACTCCAATAGATCCTGATTATAAAGAAAAATTAGATTTTAAAACTTGTTTTGCATTTGAAAATTTTGAAATTATAACTAATCCATATATTTATGAGTTCTCTAATATAGATATTGAAGTAAAAAATGCTTATTCAAGTATAAAAACATTTAGATTATTTGAATTTGCTGCAAAATTTGATAGAACAGCAGCTATATTGACACAAAATCATACAAGAATAATTAAAGATTTTCTTGGACAAACCACAGCATTTAATAAAAAAACAGTTAAATCTGATGTGCTTGTATTAGGATTTTTAAATGATAATCAGGTTAAATACATTCATGGAATTAGAGGTAAAGGTACTTTTACATTTCTTGGCGGACATGATCCTGAAGATTATGCACATTTAGTAGGCGAAAAAGAAACAAAACTTGAACTTCATAAAAATTCACCAGGGTATAGATTAATACTTAATAATATTTTATTTCCATCAGTAAAGAAAAATAAGCTTAAAACATAAAAGCAGTATAAGAGCGTACAAAAGCGTATAAAAGCGTATAAAAGCAGTATAAGTGCGTATAAAAGCAGTATAAGAGCGTACAAAAGCGTATAAAAGCGTATAAAAGCAGTATAAGTGCGTATAAAAGCGTATAAAAGCGTATAAAAGCGTATAAAAGCGTATAAAAGCAGTATAAGTGCGTATAAAAGCGTATAAGAGAGTATAAAAACTTTATTGCTTTATTCTTCTCTTATACATCTTTCATATGCCTTACATACATTTTTTATACTGATTCTATACGCTTCACATACCGCATCTATACCGCCCTTATACTTCTCTTATAAGTCTTACAATTTTTAAATTTTCAGACATTAGCCTTATTTATTAATTCTATAATTATTTTATTGTATTTGTTGACATAGATATATAATAGATAGTAATATAAATATATTATATAATATAATAATATAATAGGAGGGCGTATGGCAAAACCATTGAAAACAAGTCAGATGGCGGGCAAGTATTTGACTTTTATAGTCGGTTCTGAAATCTATGGAATTGAAATACTTAAAGTTCAAGAAATTATTGGAATGATGAATGTTACAAAATTTCCAAAAGCTCCTTGTTATGTTCGTGGAGTAATCAATTTAAGGGGAAATGTTATTCCTGTAATTGAATTGAGAAACAAATTTGATATGGATGTTACTGAAGATACTGAAAAAACCTGCATAATAGTTATTCAGCTTGATAAGCTAAAAGAAGGAATAATTGTTGATGAAGTAAGAGAAGTAATTGATATATCAGAAAGTAATATAGAAACACCACCTCAATTTGGCATAGACGAGGAAATGAATTTTGTCAAAGGAGTTGGGAAAATCGATGAAAAAGTGATAATTCTACTTGATATTGACAGACTTATATCGGGTGATTCTGAAATAATAAAAGGAATTTTGGAGGATTAATATGAAAAATATGACATTAAGTGCAAAAATTTTAAGTGGATTTATTGCTGTTCTTATGATTGCTGTTATTCTTGGAACAATTGCTATTGTAAATATGAATAGTGCAAAAAAAATATCTGAAGAAATAAAAGAAGTTTATGTTCCTAGCATGGTAAGCACATCAGATACAATAAATCAATTTTGGAATACAGTTTATAATGTAGTATATTTTGCCTTTACTCAAGATGAATCTTATATAAAAAAAGGAAAAACAGGTGTTGAAATTACTAAAAAATCTGTTTCTGAATTTGAACAAATAATCAGAAATGCTAAAGGTATAAATGCTGAAAGTGATATAAAGAGTTTATATAATAATTTTGACAAATATAGTGATGCTATTGAAACAACAATAAAAAATTCAGAGAATCTAAAAAAAGCACAGGAAGTTATGAATAATGCTGCGACTAATTATATGGAAAATTGTGATCTTTATTTAAAAACTATGAATGATTTATTTAAAAATGAATTAGGTAGAGATGTAATTGATGAAAGACTTAAAAAGATTAATACAATCAATACAATTATAGATCTTGGTAATAAAGCAAGAATTACAGCTTGGAAAGCTATGGAAACTAAATCTGTTGAAATAATTAGTGAAACAGATGAAATATTTAAAAATATAAATCCACTTCTTGAATATTTAATTAAAAACACAATAAGAGATGAAAACATAAGACAACTTAATAATATAATGGCTAGTGCTAATGAATATAAAAAAAATATAGAGCTTGTTAAAAATCTATGGGCTGAGTTTGGAAATCTAGGAGAAATTAGAGCAAATATTTATCCGGGAATTATTGAATTAGCACAAAATTTAAGTGAAAATATGCAACGAATGTCAGCTAAGGCTACTGATGAATCTTCAGCAGGACTTACTTCTGCTGTATATATAATGATAATTGGTCTTAGTATAGGTGTAATATTTGGAATTGGACTTGCCTTATTTCTTGCAAAAGGAATAACAACTCCTGTAATAAGAATAATAGATGATCTTAATTCTGGTTCAGATCAAGTTGCATCAGCTGCTGATCAGGTTAGTCAGTCTTCACAGGAAATGGCTCAGGTTGCAAATGAACAAGCTTCTTCACTTGAAGAAAGTTCAGCATCTTTGGAAGAATTATCGTCTATGACAAAGCAAAATACTGAAAATGCAAGACAGGCTAATCTTATGAGTGGTGAAGCTAAAGATAATTCTGCAAAAGGTATGGATATAATGAAGAGAATGATGGAAGCAATTAATTCTATTAAAGATTCTTCAGATGAAACTGCTAAAATAATAAAAACTATTGATGAAATAGCTTTTCAGACTAATCTTCTTGCATTAAATGCTGCAGTTGAAGCTGCTCGTGCTGGAGAAGCTGGAAAAGGCTTTGCAGTTGTAGCAGAAGAAGTTAGAAATCTTGCTCAAAGAAGTGCTGAAGCTGCTAAAAACACTGCTGCACTTATTGAAGAAAGTAAAGTAAATTCTGAAAACGGTGTTAAAGTTGCAAAAGAAGTATCAGATGCACTTTTAAGCATAAATGATGGTGTTACAAAAGTAAGTGAGCTTATAAATGAAGTATCTACAGCTTCTGATGAACAAAATAAAGGTATTAATCAGATTAATGTTGCAGTATCTGAACTTGAAAAAGCAACTCAGGCAAATGCAGCAAACTCTGAAGAGGCAGCAGCAGCAAGTGAAGAATTGACAGGACAGGCAGCTCAGATGAAAGAAGTTGTTGATATGCTTTCAGGAATAGTTTATGGTTCAAATAAAAATGTCATGTCATCAAATACAGTTACAGTAAAAAAAAACAGTGAAAAAAAAAATAAAGTAAATTATAGCAGTAATAAAACAAATAAGAATTACAAGAAAAAGAATAAAATAGATGGAGAAACAATTTTACCGTTAAATGATGATGATAAACTAGGATTCTAAAATATTTACTCAAAAAGATAAAGCAGGGTAACCTGCTTTATCTTTTTTTTTGTAGAAATGTTAAAAATAATTAGTGCAACAAGTTGATAATTGAGTCCTCTGATTAAATACAAAAATCAATATTGTGTTTTCCCGGTGTGATTATGAGCCGGGATCTGTATTATAAAAGCAGTATATGAAGCGTATAAAGGTGGTATGCGAGTAATTAATTTTTTTTGTTTCAAAAATTTAGTATAATTGTTCAGAGGTCACAATTAATAATGCTTTACATCTAATTAATAATTAATAAAAACAATGTTGTTATTTGACGATTTTGTGTATAAAATATAAACTTATGAAAAATAAATAAAATTCTCTTTATTTTTTCTAAGGAATAATTATGAAAATAGAAAGCATACATATAAAAAACTTTAAAGCTTTTAAAAATGCAAAATTAGAAAACATACCTGATTTTTGTGTTATTGTAGGAGCGAATGGTACTGGAAAAAGTACAATATTCAATGTGTTTGGATTTCTTAAAGATGCTTTTACCAGTAATGTTAATACAGCACTTATAAAACTAGGGGGAAGTAGAGGTTTTAAAGAAGTGAAAACTAGAAACTCATGCGGTCCAATAGAGTTAGAGATTAAATTTAGAGAAGAAAAAAACAGTCCGATTATAACATATTTTTTGAAAATAAATGAAAAAGACAATAGAGCTTTTATTGAAAGAGAAATTCTTAAATACAGAAGGGGTAGAAAAGGTACTCCATGGCATTTTCTTGATTTTTCTGATGGCAAAGGAAACGCTGTAACAAATGAACTTGAACAAGTTGAAGATATTAATGATTTAAAACGAGAAGATCAAAAATTAAAATCTAATGATATTTTAGCTATAAAAGGATTATCACAATTTGAAAAATTTCCAGCTGTAGTTGCATTAGGGAATTTAATTGAAAACTGGCATGTATCTGATTTTCATATCAATAAATCAAGACAAGAACAGGAAGTTGGTTATGCTGAACATCTTTCGAGAGAAGGTGAGAATCTATCACTTGTTATACAGTATTTATATAATCAGCATAGAGAAATTTTTGATAAAATTATTGAGACTTTAAAAAGAAGAGTTCCTGGAATCAATAATGTTGAAGCTAAGACAACGGAAGAAGGGAGAGTTTTGCTAAAATTTCACGATGAATCATTTGAAGATCCATTTTTGGCAAAATATGTATCAGATGGTACAATAAAAATGCTTGCTTATTTAGTATTATTATATGATCCAAATCCTTATCCTTTGCTGTGTATTGAAGAACCGGAAAATCAATTGTATCCAACTTTACTTTTGGAATTAGCTGAGGAATTTAGAAGCTATTCTAATCGAAAAAGTCAGGTATTTGTTTCTACTCATTCTCCAGATTTTCTTAATGCTACTCAACTTAAAGAAGTTTTTTGGCTTGAAAAGAAAAATGGATATACCGAAATTGTTAGAGCTTCTGAAGATAAACAAATCAAAGCTTATATGGAAAATGGTGACAAAATGGGTTATTTGTGGAAACAAGGTTTGTTTGGTGGAGTAGATCCGTTGTGAGAACAATAGTTTTTCTTTTAGAAGAACTTTCAGCAAAAGAGATGTTAATTAATCTTTTTAATAAACTTAACTTTTCATCTGAAGATTTTGATATTAAATTCATAGTTTTTGAAGGAAAACAAGATCTTGATAGAAATCTCGAATCAAAAATCAAAAATTTTCTTGTTCCAGATACATTTTTTATTATCTTAAGAGATCAAGACCAATCAAATTGTATAAATTTAAAAGATAGATTACGAAAAAAAGTTAATAATACAGGCAAATCTGAAAGAGTATTAATAAGAATAGCATGTCATGAATTAGAAACATTTTATTTAGGTGATTTACAAGCTGTAGAAAATGCATATTCTATAGCAAATTTAGCAAAAACAAAGAGTTATAAAGCAAAATTTAGAAATCCCGATAATTTATTAAATCCTGCCAGAGTACTTAAAAGCATAACAAAAGAACAATATCAAAAAGTAATAGGTTCTAGAAAAATATCTAAATACTTAAATTTAGAAAATAATAAATCAAAAAGTTTTAACGCATTAATAAATGGAATAAAAAAAATAATTTCTACTTAATAAAAATACCGTTCTTATACCGCTTCACATACTCTTATACTGCTTTTTCTATTTAATCAGATTAATTCAACTCTTTATAGGTTTTAAAATGTGTTTTTACGAGTGTATCAAGTTTTTCTCTGCCTAATTTGGATATTATACTATTTGCTGTGCTTTTTACATTTGTTGCACCTAAAGGAATTTTTATTCCAATTTCTTTTGATGTATTTTTAAACCAATATAATACTTCAGCTTTTGCAATTACAGATGCTACTGCGACTGCAATGTGTTTTTCTGCATGAGTTTCCATTATTATTTTATTGCCATGTAAACTTTTTATATTAACTGATGCGAATTTATCTATTATTATATCTGCTTTTGATTTGGTTTTTTCTGCAAGTGTGTTTACTGCTTTTTCATGAGCCCATGCTAGCATGCTATTGAGATTTTTGAATTTTTTTATAAGTTCATTGTATTTTGGTGGATTTATTTTAATTGTTTCAAATTGTATTATTTTTTTTAATTCTTGTGACATTTTAAATATTTTTTCAGATGAAGTTCCTTTGCTTTCTGTAATTCCCATATTTTTAATATATAATCCTGTTTTTTCATCGACAAGACTAGCACATACTACAAGAGGACCAAAAAAATCACCTTTTCCAGCTTCATCAGAACCTATATGTGTTTCTATTGGGTCACCGGTACTATTCCAGTTTTCAAAATGAAATTCTGGACTTTTTCCAGAAAAAACAACTTTTCCTGAAGAGTATAATATTACAGTGCAATTTATATTTTTATAATAAAAAAGTTGATATTGTCCGATAGATTCTTTAGAAAAATTATTTTCTATTAAATATTGCTCAAGCTTTGGAAAGTCGGTTTTTTCTAATTTTTGGGTAAATACAGGCATATTTTTTTCCTTTGTGTCTGGCGGTAAAAAACAAAATTTATTATCTAAAAAAATTATTTAATCAACAGAATATCAGCTGCCGATAACAAAAACAAGCATTTTTGAAATTTCAGTCTGAGAAGGAGTTATTTATGCTATTTGGTGGTGGAAACAGTATAATCGGAATTGATGTAGGTTCCAGTGCAGTAAAGATTGTAATGCTTAAACTTGGTAAACAGCCAGTTTTAGCTGGTTTCGGCATAGCACATCTGCCTATGGAAGGTGTAATTGTTGAAGGAAATATTGTGGATGGAGCTGCGGTGACAGATACTATAAAAGATGTCATTAAAGCAGGTAAATTAAAAGGCTCTACTTATGTAGGTGGACTTTTGTCGCAAAATACTATAATTCGATTTATTAAAATGCCAGTAATGGCTGCTGATGAATTGAAAGAAGCGATAAAGTTTGAAGCTGAGCAGTATATTCCATACAGTATTGATGAGGTTCAGATATCTTATTTTAATCTTGGTGAGATTGCAGAAGAAGAAGGTTCGCAGAATTATATTCTTCTTGTGTGTACTCCTAAAGAAATATTAAATACATATCAGATTACATTAAAAAATGCCGGTGTTACTCTTAAAGTTGTAGATGTAGACTGTTTTGGAGTATTAAATGCTTTAAGTGCTCAGGTTGATCCTGACGGAATTGTAGCAATTATTGATATTGGTGCATCCACCACAAATATTGATATAATTAAAAGAGGGGTTCTTGATTTTCACAGAAATGTTAATATTGCGGGGAATAATATAAGCAATGTTATTAAGGATGTTCTCAAACTTGAACTTTCACAGGCTGAAAATATTAAAAAAGAAGAAGGTAGAGTTGCAATAGAAGAATCTGACAGAAATGAAGTTTCAGATGTTATAAATACTATTATTGAAGAACTTGTGTCTGAAATAAGAAGATCTTTTGACTTTTTTAAAGCCCAGTCAAGAGAAAAGCAGATTGATAAGATTATCCTTACTGGGGGGACTTCTAAATTGCCTAATATTGATGCTTTTCTTGCAAATGAATTAGGTATTGAAGTTGAATTTGCAGATCCGTTTGTTGATCTGGGAGTTAGTGTTCCTAATATGGATGAGCTTGAAGAGTATAAACAAGAACTTACTGCTGCAATTGGGCTTGGTTTAAGGGAGGTGGTAAGAAAATGAATACTTTAATTCGAATTAATCTATTGCCTGAAAAGAAAGGTATTAAAATACCTCAAATTCCTCTTATACCTATAATTGGAATTGCAATAATCGGTATTATGTATTTTTATCTTTTTAAACATGAATTACCAAGATTAGATGAGGATAAAAAAGTTTTAGAGACTAAGGTTAATAAACTAAAAAGTCTTAAAAAACAAGAAATTGCGAACAAAGAAAGAGAAAGAGATGAAATAACATCTCAAATAAATGAATATAAAAGAAAGATTAATCTTGTAAGAAGTATTGTTACTGGTGATGATGTTGTTGCATGGGCGAAAATATTTGAAGCTTTTTCTGATGTTACATCTTTTTCTAAGGGTAACGGAGTTTGGCTTACAAGAATAAATGTTAATTCAGATTACAGGGCAAATATATCTGGTGTTGCTGAAAATGATTGGAGTGTTTTAAGTAATTTTATAGATAAATTAAAAGCAAATGAATCTTTTTCCGAAGTTAATTTAGCAAGTGGTTCAAAAAGTGCAATGGATGATGGTCAAAAAAATGTTTCTGTTTATCACTTTGAGATCACCTGTAGAATAAAAAAGGAAAAAATGTGAGGTGATTAAATGAATGATAAACTCCTTGCCATAGTCGTTATTATACTATTGGGTGTTGGACTTTTCGGATACTGGCATATTTTTGAAAATCAACCAAGACTTGATGAAATAGAAAGTCTTAAATCAAAAATATCTCAGCTGGAAAGAGATATTAAAGAAAAAGAAAAGATAGAAAAAGAAATTAAGGATAAGCAAGTATTGCTTGAAAAGACAAAAAATGAGTTTGATATTATACAGAATTCTGTTATTACTTCGGATAATATGAGCGTTCCTGATCTTATCAAAGTTGTTAGAAATTATGCTAAACAGGCTAAAGTTGAGTTTAACGAGATTAAGATAAATAAACTTTTTTCTGCTGAGTATTGGGATGAACTTCCTATGGATTTCAATTTTACAGGTCCATATCATAATATGGGAAGAATGATAGCAAGGCTTGAAAATTTAAAATTAATCAATGCCAGGAAAGGAAAACTTTCTCTACAGCCTCATAAGGGTACTGCAAAAAACACTTCTTCATTTTCGTCAAGAACTTCATTTAGAGGTGGAGATGATGAAGAAGAAAAGCAGGAAATCTCAATGGATCTTGGAGCAAGTTCCTTTATCTTTAAAAAAGGTGGTGGTTTCAGTGTTCAGAATTTCTAATGAAAACAAAAGAAAAATGGTGACAAACAACGGTGTTCGCTATATTAGAAGAAAAAGCCGGCTTTCATCATTGATGTTGATATTCGGGCTGATTCTATCCATGACACTGTTTTTTGGGTATTCAAAATTTATCCTTGCTCAGGATGATTTTGATTTTAATGACGATCTTTGGGATGATGATGGTGATTTTGGAACTTCAAATAATACAGTAGATACTGGAGCTTCATTTGGAGGAACATCAGATCCGGGTAGTGGTGAAAAAGAGGATTTTGATCTTTCAGATGCAGATATTGCTAAATTCGAGATTTCTGCCGATATTAAAACTAAGTACTTTAATGATGATCCTTCGGATGATAAAGAGCATAAGGACCCTTTTAAACCTCTTATTATAAGAATTACAAAGGTGAGAATCCCTATAACGGTGGTAGATGGGCAGGAAATGAAACCTCAGACTATACCTCCTCTTAATCTTAAACTTGTAGGAGTTATTCAGGCGGGTGATAGAAAATTGAGCATGATTACTTTAGATGACCAGTTTCTTGAGCTTTTTGAAGGCGATGAAGACCCAAATGGAAAGTTTAAAGTAATGAAAATAGAAAACGATAGTGTGCAGGTTGTATCCTATCAGCATCATGGTGAAAGAAGAACATTAACGATGGATGGAGGTAATTAAATGAAAAGGATATTAGGTGTGATCCTGCTTATTGCTTTGATGTCTGTGTCATCATTTGCAAAAAGCGAGTATGTAACTTTAAGAGTTATTGATAGAGATATCAAAACACTTCTTAAAGGAATTGCAATGACAGCTGGAATTAATCTTATTACAGAAAAAAGTGTTGCAGGAAAAATTACTCTTGAGCTTGAGGATGTATATTATGAAAAAGCTCTTGAATTAATTGCAAAAACAAATGGCTATACAATAAGAAAAGAAGATAATACTTATATTATTGGTGAGCCAACAAAACTTTCAGATGGTTTTGATGTTGGTTTTAATAAGACTTATAAACTTGAAAATGCTAAAGGTCAGGATGTTGCTCAGATACTTCAGAATATTTTCAAGAAAAAAGATGAACAGATTGAAGTTACAGCAGATGACAGAATTAACACAATAATTGTTACTGGAAGTTCTCTTGTTCTGTCAAAAATAGATGATCTTGTAAAAAAACTAGATGTTCCAGTTCCACAGGTTATGATAGAAGCTAAAGTTGTAGAAGTTTCTACAAATAACATCAAAAACCTTGGGCTAAAATGGGGTTGGGGTGTGAATGGCGGACAAGCTGGAGATATAGTTAATATATCAGAAATGTTTAAAAAACAGCCGTTTTCAGATTCTTATGGTTCGGCTATTGGAGAAACTGCTCCCGGTTTTGCAATGGGTGATTTCTTTAGAAAAGGTACTTATTATAATGCTGCTTTAAAAGCATCAGCTGAACTTACAGATAGTAAAATACTTTCAAACCCTAAGATAATTGCAAGTAATGGCATTGAAGCTAAAGTGCAGGTTGGTGATAAGGTAATATATACTGGTGGAGTTAATCAACCCCCACAAGAAAAAGATACTGGAGTTGTTCTTACAGTTACTCCAAGAATAAATAACAGTGATTATATTACTTTGGAAGTTGAACCTGAAGTATCAGACGCTACATTCCAGAAACCTGGTTCTGATTCATCAGTTTCAGATTATCCTATAATTAAAAGAAGATATGCTAAAACAACAGTTACTGTAAAAGATGGAGAAGAAATCCTTATTGGTGGACTTATTCAGGAAACATCACAGATTTCTGAAGATAAAATACCTATTCTTGGAGATATTCCATTTTTCAAACAATTTTTCTCATCAAAGAGAACACAAAGGTCAACAAGTGAGCTTATTATTCTAATCACACCAAGAATAATTAAGAGAGTTGAAGGTTAATAAATAATATCCTCTATTTATATAAAAACGAGCCCGGATTTCCGGGCTTTTTTTTTTCTGTAAAAAATTTAATCTGTTTGTTAAAATAAAATAGTTCAATTCAATGTTTGTGTTTTTATTATCAGGAGGATTATATGGCAAAATTGTTCGTTGCACTTGATTTTGATAATGAAGAAAAAGCTTTGGAAATTTGTCAAAAAAGTAAAAATTATATTGATGGTTATAAAATTGGGTTAGAACTTTTTTGCTCATGTGGTAAAGATATTGTAAATAAAGTTGCTGAATTTGGTGAAGTATTTCTTGATCTTAAATTTCATGATATACCTAACACTGTAATTAAAACTATAGAAAGTATAGCAAAACTCCCTGTATCTATTATAAATCTGCATGCTTTGTGTGGCTCCTATACTATGGGAATTGTGAAAGATAGTATAAAGGGAATTAACCCAAATTGTAAGGTTATTGGTGTTACAATGCTTACATCGGTTGACAATAATATTTTAAAAAGTTTGAATTTCAATAGTTGTAATGTTGGTGAACAAGTTGATATTCTTGCAGAACTAGTTTACAATTCCGGTCTTGATGGAATTGTATGTTCACCACAAGAAGTAATTAAGGTTAAAAAGAAATTTGGAAATGATTTTTTGACAATAGTTCCTGGAATAAGGCAGAATACAAATGAAAAAGATGATCAAAAAAGAGTTGCTACTCCAAAGGAAGCTGTAAAAAATGGTGCTGATATTTTAATTTGTGGAAGACCAATATACAATGCTAAAGATATAAAACAAGTAATTTTAGATATAAAAAATGAAATGGGGGATATATATGCAAGATGAAGCAGTTTTGGCTTTACTTACAAGCATGGATGCAATTTTAGAAGGTGAATTTGAATTAAGAAAAGGTAAATGGTCAAAACTTTATATAGAATTAGGAAAAGCCTTGCAATTTCCTGATATATCTTCTGATTTTGGAGAACAATTATCTTCAAAGTATTATGGTAAAGATGCTACAGCAATTGTTTCTAATTCTCCTTCGGGTATAGTTTTAGGACAAGAAATTGCAAAACAACTTGAAATAAAACATATATATATTGAAAAAGATGAAAAAGAAAACCCGATTCTTAAAAGAGGTTTTGAGCTTAATTCAGACGATTCTGTGATTATTGTTGATGATGTTGTTAGTACAGGGAATTCTATTAAAGAAATGCAGAGTTTTCTTAAAAAGAAAAATGTTGAAGTGAAGGGTATATGTTGTGTTATTGATAGAGCGGAAAAGCCTTTAAAGACAACTCCTGCTTTGAAGAGTCTTCTTGCTTTAAGATTGCCTGTTTATGCGAGTTTGGCTGAATTAAAAAAAGATTGAGAAGAGCAGTATAGAAGCGGTATGTGAAGCGTATAAGGGCGGTATGTGAAGCGTATAGAAGCGTATAGTAGCAATGTTGAATTAGAGGATTAAATAAAAATTAAAAAATTGACAAAAGTGGAAGTTTTAAAACTATTTCGCTATTCGCAATTTTAAAATGGTAGGAATTTCTGGAGTTTATCGTTTTTTCTTTTTTGTAATTTCTTTAGTGATATTAATGAAAAATAATATAAAAATATTGATATTGGTATTGCAAGTATTATTCCTCCAAGTAAAAGTGGTTTGTAAAGAATTATTAAATTTTTTATAAATAAACTTAATTTATGAAAATCGTTGAATATTCCGGCTATATTTTTTCTTTGAAATTCCTTCGCTATATCGTGTATTGGTAATTTAAAAAAAAAATTTCCTATTTTCCAACTTAAGGTATAAAATATAGGAGTAGTCCATGGGTTTGCAACCCAAGTGCCTAAAAAACATGGGATTTTTGGAAGTTTTAAAAAAAAGGCAGCTAAAATCGATAGACCTATTGCAAATCCAAAAGTTGGCAACACTCCTATAAATGCACCAAGACCAATGCTTAACGCAAGATTTTCAGGGGTTGCCGGATGACGATGGATTTTTAATTTTATATATTTGTATAAACGGGTTATGTCAAAATATTTAAGCGTCTTTTTTAAATTCATGTTAAAGTTATAGTATATAAAAACAATTTTTTAGTCAATCGGAGGCAAAGCATGTTTAAAGAAATAATTAATGACGAAAAGATTTTTACTCTTCTTGAGGAAACAAAAAATTATTCTGTTTCTCAAATCAAAAGTATTATTAACAAAGCTCTTCAAAAACAAGGACTTAGTCTTAAAGAGGTAGCAGCTCTTTTAAATGTTCAGGATAAAGAACTTGTATCTGATATATTGTCTTGTGCAAAAAAAGTTAAAGAAGAGATTTATGGTAAGAGAATAGTAATATTTGCTCCGATGTATGTTACAAATGAATGTGTTAATGATTGTCTTTATTGTGGTTTTAGATGTTCAAATACAGAACTTAAAAGAAGAACTCTTTCAATCGATGAAATAAAAGAAGAAACAACTTTATTAACTAAAATGGGACATAAAAGAATTCTTCTTGTTTGTGGAGAACATCCTAAATATGCTAATGCTGATTTTGTAGCAGAAGCTGTAAGAGCTGTTTATTCATCTAAAGATGCTAAAAATCAGATTAGAAGAATTAATGTTAATGTTGCCCCTTTAACTGTTGAAGATTTTGCAAAGATAAAAAAAGAAGGCATTGGTACTTATCAGATGTTTCAAGAAACTTATCATAGAGAAACTTATGAAAAAATGCATCCATTAGGACCAAAAAGTAGTTATGAAACAAGAATTACTGCTTTTGAAAAAGCTTTTTCAGCAGGAATTGATGATTTAGGTGCTGGAGTTCTTTTTGGTCTTTTTGATTATAAATATGAAGTGCTGGCTATGATATCTCATTGCGAATATCTTGAAAAAACAATAGGAGTTGGACCTCATACAATTTCAGTTCCAAGAATTGAACCTGCTCTTAATGCACCGGCAGCTGGAAAAGTTCCTTATCCTATTAATGATGAAGAATTTGCTAAACTTGTTTCTATAATTAGACTTGCGGTGCCTTATACTGGTATAATATTAACTACAAGGGAAACAAAAGAATTAAGAGCAAAACTTATTCATCTTGGTGTATCTCAGGTGTCTGCTGGTTCAAAGACAAATCCTGGTGGTTATGAAGAAGCTGAACATAATATGCCTGATGAACAACAGTTTGCTGTTGGTGATTTTAGAACTCTTGATGAAGTTGTTAGAGATCTTTCTAAAGCGGGTTTTATTCCTTCTTTTTGTACAGGTTGTTATAGAAAAGGAAGAACTGGTATTGATTTCATGGCAATAACAAAACCTGGTTTAATACAACAGTTTTGTCAACCAAATGCTCTTGCTACATTTAAAGAATATCTTTTAGATTATGCTTCTGAAGAAACTAGAAAAATCGGTGAAGCTCTTATAAAATCTGAACTTGAAAAGTTTGCAAAAATTGAAGATAAAGAAAATGCTAAAAAAATGCTTGATAGAACTCAGAAAGGGGAAAGGGATATTTTTTGCTGATGAAAAACACAAATATTAAATTAGAAACTTTAAAGAATATTTTAAATGCAGAAGTGCTTACAGAAAATTTTCCTGAAAAACTGGAAATATGTTATTTCTGTTGTACTGAACTTATGAGTGATGTTTTAGCTTTTACTCATGAAGGTGATTCTACTGTGCTTATAACAGCATTATCTAATTCTCAAACCCTTAGGACTGCTGAGATGGTTGATATTAAAGTAGTTGTCATAGTAAGGGGAAAAACTATTGATAGACAGCTTATTGAACTTGCTGAGGAAAATGGTATTACTCTTTTGAGAACAGAAGAAGCTATGTTTGAAGTTGCAGGTAAATTGTGTTCACATATAAAAGATGAATGCAATAAGGAAAAATCCAAAAATGGATAGAAAGTATATTATAGAAGGGGGGAATTTTTCAGAAGCTGGATTTGCTTCTTCTGATGTAAAAAAACTTTTAAAAAAATTGGGACTTCCTACAAATATAATAAAAAAAGTTGCTATTGCAATGTATGAAGCTGAAATAAATGTTGTTGCCCATGCTTATAGAGGTGAAATGGAGTTTAAAATAGTTCCAGGGCAGATAAGAGTAACAGTTCAGGATGAAGGACCTGGAATACCTGATGTAGAATTAGCTTTTACTGAAGGGTTTTCTACAGCTTCAAGCAAAGTTCGTGAAATGGGTTTTGGTGCAGGTATGGGACTTCCAAATATAAAAAGAAATACTGATGAAATAAGTTTGCATACTGAGGTGGAAAAAGGTACAAAATTATCATTTATCATTAATTTTACATAATATTAGAATCCTTTAAATCAGCAGAGGATTCTATAATATAGATAAGAGGTGAAAATGGCAGAAAACATAAGAAGAAAAAATAATAAATACTTTCATTCTGTCAGGTTAAAAGAAGATCTTTGTGTTGGTTGTACGCATTGTTTAAGAACTTGTCCTACAGAAGCTATAAGAGTTATAGATGGTAAAGCTGTTATATCAGAACAAAGATGTATTGATTGTGGTGAATGTATAAGAACTTGTCCTACTGATGCAAAATATGCTCTTACTAGTCCTTTTAAAATGATTGAAAACTTTAAATATAGAGTTGCCTTACCAGCACCTTCTTTTATGGCACAGTTTGATTCTGATAAAATTTCTCTTGATAAAGTTTATACAGCTTTAAATTTAATTGGATTTCAATATATTTTTGAAGTTGCAGCAGCTGCTGAACTTGTAAATTTTGCTACAGAACAATATCTTAAAAAAACAAAAAAGAAACCTCTTATATCTTCAGCGTGTCCGGCAGTAATAAGACTTATTTTAACAAGATTTCCTGAATATGTTGATAATATTGCTATGCTTGAACCTCCTATGGATATTGCTGCAAAAATTTCCAAAGAACTTGTAATGGAAAAAGAACAGGCTAAAGAAAGTGAAGTTGGAGTTTTTTTTATATCACCTTGTGCTGCAAAAGTTACTGCTGTAAAAGAACCAGCTGGAAAAGAAAAATCTCCTGTGACAGGTGTGTTTTCTATGACAGAGATATATGACAGAGTTATGAGTGTTTTAAAAGATATAAAAAAAATAAAGAAGTTTGAACATGCTGGTAAAATGGGTATTATATGGGGTGTTCATGAAGGTGAATTACAAAGTGCTCATGTTAAAAAGAAAGTTGCTGTTGCTGGTATTCATAATGTAATTTCTTTTTTTGAAAATATCGGTCTAAAAGTATTTAATAATCTTGATTTTATTGAAGCACAAGCGTGTATTCCAGGTTGTGTTGGCGGAGTACTTGCTCCTACAGATAAATTTTTAGCTAAGATAAGATTAAAAGAATTAGCTACAAAATTGAAAATAAGTCAGCTTCACCCTGAAAAGATTATTAAAAAATATAATATGGATTTTTTCCTATTGGAAAAAAAACCTGAACCTCGTAATATATCAAAACTTGATACAGATCTTATTAAAGCTATGGAAAAATCAGAGCAAATTGATCAGTTGACAGAAGAATTTCCAGGTATTGATTGTGGTATTTGTGGTTGTCCTACTTGTCGTGCTTTAGCTGAAGATATTGTTCTTGAAGGAAAACTTAGTAAATTTGACTGTATATTTATTCTTAAACAAAAAATAAAAAATATTAAAGATGAGCTTGAAAGCAATGATAATTTTAAAAAAAAATAAAAAGAGGTTAATATGAAAATATCTGAAATGATTGAAAAATTGAATTTAAAAATATTGACTGGTGATTTTGAGGATTGTGATGTTAAATTCGGATATGTTTCGGATATGCTTTCAGATGTAATGGGTCATGCTCCATCAGAATCTGCTCTTATTACAATACTTGCTCATGAAAATGTAATTGCTGTAGCTATGCTAAGAGATATTTCTATAATTATTCTTGCAAACAACAGAATGCCTGATAAAAAGACTATTGAAAAATCCTGTGATGAAAATATTATAATTGGTGTTACCCAGCTTTCTGCTTTTGAAACTGCTGGTATATTATATAATAATGGTGTTTCTGGAAAATATGAGTAGATTGAAAGCAGACCTGCATATACATAGTGTATTGTCTGCATGTGCTTCGCTTGAAATGTCACCTTCTAAAATAATTAAGCAAGCTATTAAAAAAAAATTAGATATTATTGCAATAACAGATCATAATAGTGCTAATAATTGTAAAGTTGCTGTTGAAATAGGCAAAAAAAATGGAATTATTGTAATTCCAGGTATTGAAGTTACTGTTTTAGAAGAATTTCATGTTGTTACACTTTTTCCTGATTTTAAAAAAGCTCAAATTTTATCAGATATTTTATATAAAAAGCTTTTGCCTATTAATATTAACGAAGATAAAATGGGATATCAGATTGAAGTAGATGGTGATGAAAATATAATTAAATTTGAAAAAAAACTTTTAAATCAGGCTACAATACCGGTTGATGAACTTATAACGAAAGTTAATGAACTTGGTGGAATGTATTTTTTTGCTCATGTTGATAAATCTTATTTTTCAGTTTTGGCAAGCTTGGGTTTTATTCCCCCGGTTTGGGAAGAATGTGTTTTTGAACTTACGAAAGAAAACACAGGAAATTATAAAAAAATAATTAGAAATTCTGATGCTCATTTTTTGGAAGATATTGGTCGCCGGTATTTTTTTATTGAAGCTAAAAAAAACATAAAGAGTATTTTAAAAAACATAAAAAATGGGGTGTTCTTTTATGATGCCTGAACTTTCACTTAACATTTTAGACCTTGCAGAAAATTCAATTAGTGCACAAGCTAACTTTGTAGAAATCATACTTGACGAAAATATAAAAGATGATATACTTTCATTGGTAATCAGGGATAATGGCAAGGGCATGGGCGATGAGTTTGTGAAACAAATCACAAACCCTTTTATAACAACTCGGAAGACTAGAAAAGTTGGGCTTGGAATTCCGTTTGTGAAACAAATCACAGACTTATGTGAAGGTGAGCTGGTTATAACATCAGAACCTGGGCAGGGAACTGAATTAAAAGCTAGCATGAAACATTCACATATTGATAGACCTCCTATTGGAGATATAGTTTCTGTGATCCATACTCTTATCGTTCTTAATCCACATATTGATTTCCTTTTTATCTATAAAGTAGATAATAATATTTACAGTATAGATACTAGAGAATGGAAAGCAATATTAGATGTTGTCCCACTAAATGACATGAATGTCCAGAAAGCACTGAAAGTGGATTTGTTATCCGGATTAAAAAAGATTGGGAGGTCATTAATATGACTACACTTGACGAACTTAGAAAGCTTAAAGAAAAAGCTCTTGATGATTTAAAAACAAGAGAGGGAAAGGCAAGTGCAAAGATCACAGTGGGAATGGGAACTTGTGGTATTGCAGCTGGTGCAAGAGAAGTCACAACAGCTTTTATGGAAGAGATACAAAAAAGAAATCTTAAAGATATTATTGTAGCTCAATCAGGATGTATGGGTTTTTGTGAGCAGGAACCTCTTGTAGAAGTTGAAAAAGACGGGCAAAAAATAATTTATAAAAAAGTTACAGTTGAGGGAGCTAAAAAAATAGTTGCAGAACATGTTATTAATGGAAATGTCGTCGGTGATATGGTTTTTGCATCTGAAGAAAAATAAACTGGGAAGGTACTTAATATGGCATGTGAATGTGGTAACTGTATTGATTATTCTGTACTTGACAGAATAGTCGAAGAAAGCCGTGGAAAGGAAGGAATACTAATAAATGTACTTCATTCTGTCCAAGAGCATTATGGAGCTTTGACACCAGATATTCAAAAAAGAATTTCTGATGGTTTGAATATTCCTCTGTCGCAGGTATATGGAACAGTAACATTTTATCATTTTTTTACTATGGTTCCAAAAGGAAAATATGTAATAAAGATTTGTACAGGAACAGCTTGTTATGTTCGTGGAGCTAATAAATTAGTTGAAAATTTTGTAGACAAACTTGGTATTGAAGTCGGACAAACAACAAATGATGGACTTTTTTCACTTGAAACAGTTCGTTGTGTTGGTGCATGTTCTCTTGCTCCTGTCGTAACTATTAATGATGTTGATATCTATAAGAGAGTTTCTCCTAAAGAAATTGACGGTATCATTGCAGGTTACAGACAAAAGGAGGCTGAATAATGTCTTTATATAGAATGCATATACTTGTTTGTGCTGGAGCTGGTTGTATTACTTCAGGTTGTAAAGAAGTTAGCGAAGCTTTAAAAAAAGCTCTAAAAGAAAATAATTTGCAAAATGAAATTATGGTACTTGAAACAGGTTGTATGGGAGCATGTGAATTAGGACCTATAGCTGTTATATATCCTGAGGGTGTTTTTTATAAAAAACTAAAACCTGAAAATATGGCTGAAATAGTTGAAGAACATGTTGTTAAAGGAAGAGTTGTTGAAAAATACCTTTATAAGACTCCTGATGAAAAAATAATTAAAAAAATAAATGAAATAGAATTTTTTAAAAGACAAAAAAAAATAGTTCTAAGAAATTGTGGATTTATTGATCCTACAAAAATTGAAGAATATATTGCAAGAGATGGCTATGAAGCTTGTGCAAAAGCTTTTGAAATGAGCAAGTCAGAAGTTATAGATATTATTAAAAAATCAGGTCTTCGTGGTAGAGGTGGTGGAGGATTTCCAGCTGGTGTTAAATGGGATTTCACATCTAAATCTGAAGGAGATCAAAAATATATAGTTTGTAATGCGGATGAAGGTGATCCTGGTGCATTTATGGATAGATCAGTTCTTGAAGGAGATCCTCATCTTATTATAGAAGGCATGATGATAGCTGGTTATGCTGTTGGGGCTAATCAGGGTTATGTATATTGTAGAGCAGAATATCCTCTGGCAATTGAAAGACTTAATTTAGCAATAAAACAGGCTGAAAAATATGGACTTCTTGGCAAAAATATTCTAGGAACTGATTTTTCATTTAATATGGATGTTAGAATTGGTGCTGGAGCTTTTGTTTGTGGTGAAGAAACAGCTTTGATTGAATCAATTGAAGGTAAAAGAGGCGAGCCAAGACCAAGACCACCTTATCCGGCAGTTAAAGGTTTATTTAACAAACCTACTGTTATCAATAATGTTGAAACTTGGGCTAATATAACTTATATAATTCAGCATGGATGGGAACATTTTAGAACAATTGGTACTGAAAAAAATCCTGGTACAAAAGTTTTTGCTCTTGCTGGTGATATTACAAATGCAGGTCTTGTTGAAGTCCCAATGGGAACTTCATTAAGAGAAATTGTATTTGATATAGGTGGCGGAGTTTTGGGTGGTAAGAAATTTAAAGCTGCTCAGACAGGTGGACCATCTGGTGGATGTATTCCAGCTGAACATCTTGATATAAAAGTAGATTTTGATACATTAAAAACACTTGGAACTATGATGGGTTCAGGTGGACTTATTGTAATGAGTGAAGATACTTGCATGGTTGATCTTGCAAAATTCTTTATGCAGTTTTGTGTTGATGAATCCTGTGGAAAATGTGTACCTTGCAGAATTGGTACTAAAAGAATGTATGAAATCCTTGAAAAAATTACTTCAGGAAGAGCAGAAATGGAAGATCTTAACAGATTAAGAATTCTTGCTTCAAACATAAAAGAAGCTGCTCTCTGTGGTCTTGGACAAACAGCTCCAAATCCAGTTCTTTCTACTTTAAGATATTTTGAGGATGAATATATTGAACATATAGAAAAGAAAAAATGTAAAACTAAAGTTTGTAAAGCACTTATAAAGTATGAGATTACAGAAAAATGTGTAGGTTGCGGAGTCTGTAAAAGAGCTTGTCCTGTAAATGTTATTTCTGGTGAAAGAAAAGAAATGCATATTATAGATCAGACTGCGTGTATTAAATGTGGTATGTGTTATGATAAATGCCCATTTGATGCTATAACCGTAGAATAGGAGGCTTCTTAGCATGTTAAATATAAATATAAATGGAATGGATGTAAAAGTTGAAAAGGGGAGCACCATTCTCGAAGCAGCAAACAAGATTGGACTTAAAATACCTACACTTTGTCATATACCTGAAATACAAAAAATCGGTGCATGTAGAATGTGTTTGGTTGATATAGAAGGTAATCCAAAACTTCAGGCTTCATGTACAACACCTGTTGTTGACGGTATGATTGTAAAAACTAATACTAAAAAAGTCAGGGATACAAGAAAATTTGTTTTAGAACTTATTCTTTCAGATCATCCAACAGCTTGTCTTACTTGTGAAAGAAATACAAGATGTGAACTTCAGACATTAGCAGCAGAGCTTGGAGTTGATATTGTTCCTTTTAGAGGAGCAACAAGTTCAAGAGGAAAGGATAACGATACTTTACAACTTAATTATGATGGAAGTAAATGTATATACTGTAAAAGATGTGAAACTATGTGTAATGAAGTTCAGACTGTTGGAGCTATTTTTTCTCAAAAAAGAGGATTTGATTCCGAAGTTGGAACTCCATTTAATTTACCTTTTAAAGATTCAGTATGTACTGGATGTGGTCAATGTGTTCTTAATTGTCCAGTTGGAGCACTTAAAGATAATGAAAACATTGATGAAGTTTGGGATGCAATTTATAATCCTGATAAAATAACTGTTATACAGGTTGCTCCTTCAGTTAGAGTTACATTAGGAGAAGAATTTGGATTAAAACCTGGCTCAATAGTAACTGGCAAAATATTTGCAGCTATGAGAAGAATGGGTTTTGATCATATTTTTGATACTGATTTTGCAGCAGATTTAACAATTATGGAAGAAGGTTACGAATTTATTAATAGAGTTAAAAACGGTGGAACATTACCGATGATAACTTCCTGTTCACCAGGCTGGGTAAATTTTATTGAAACTTTTTTCCCAGATTTACTGCCAAATCTATCAACATGCAAATCTCCTCAACAGATGCAGGGTGCAATGGTAAAAACTTATTTTGCTGAAAAAATGAAATTAGATCCTAAAAAAATAGTAAGCATATCTGTTATGCCATGTACTGCTAAAAAAGGCGAGGCAAAGAGACCTGAAATGGGAAGAGATGGATATTCAGATGTTGATATTGCAATAACTACAAGAGAATTTGCAAAGATGATAAGACAATCTGAAATTGACTTTTTAAATCTTCCTGATGAAGGACCAGACGATCCTATTGGAATCTCAACAGGAGCTGGACTTATATTTGGAGCTTCAGGTGGAGTTATGGAAGCAGCATTAAGAACCGCACTTGAAGTAATTGAAGGTCATGAAATAAAAAATGTTGATTATGTAGGAGTTAGAGGACTTAAACTTGATGGTTTTAAAGAAGCTACTGTAAGTACACAAATTGATGGTAATCCAGTTGATGTAAAAGTAGCTGTTGCAAGTGGTCTTGGTAATGCAAGAAAACTTATGGAAAAAGTTCAAGCTGGAGAAGCTGATTATCATTTTATTGAGATAATGGCTTGTCCTGGTGGGTGTATAGGTGGAGGCGGACAGCCAATACCAACAACTACTGAAATCAGAAAACAGAGAATTGAAGGAATTTATAAAGGTGATAAAGATATGCCTATTAGAAAATCACATGAAAATCCTGCAATTCAGGTTCTATATAAGGAATTTCTTGGAGAACCTAATGGTCATAAAGCTCATGAGTTATTGCATACTCATTATACACAACAGAAATACTATGAAAATCTAAAAAAATAAAATATAAAAGGGCAGAGAAATCTGCCCTTTTTGTCTTGCATGATGTCGCAGTTCTTAATCTAGCATAATTAATATTTATTTATATATTAAAATATAACAATAATACAAAAACATTATCCCTGTATTAGGGAATTTGGAGGAAACTATGACTTGTTGCAATGTTGATGTTGGCAAAATTCTCAAAGAATATTCAGAAGAAAAAGGAAATCTTATGGAAATACTTCATAAGATCCAAAATAGTAGTAAAGAAAATTATATTTGTGATGATTGTATGAAAAAAATTTCAGATTACACAAAATTACCTTTAAACAAATTGTATGGTGTTACTTCTTTTTACACTATGTTTTCAAACAAAAAAAGAGGTAAATATGTAATAAGAATGTGTGAATCATGTCCGTGTCATGTATTAGGTGCAGAAGCTGTTATTAATAGTTTTGTAGACGAACTTGGCATTAAAGTTGGTGAAACAACAAAAGATGGTAAGTTTACCCTTGAACACTGTGCTTGCCTTGGTTTATGTGCTGTTGCACCGGCAGTTATGATTAATGAAGATGTACATGGGAATCTTAAACCTGAAATGGTAAAAGATATAATTGCAAAATACGAATAATTTAGGGGGAAGATATGAAATTTTACAGATCGCATATTATTTTGGGTATGGATACACCATCACTTCTTGCAGGTGCTAAAGGTGTAAGAGATACTTTAGAAAAACAACTTAAAGAAAAAAATATTGTAAATGAAATTAGAATTGTTGAAACAGGAAGTTTAGGTTATAACGGCGTAAGTATGATAATTTATCCAGAAGGTATTATTTATACCGGAATTAAACCTGAAGATATAAAAGAACTTGTTGAAGAACATCTTATAAAAGGTCGTCCTGTAAAAAGACTTATGGCTATAGAATCTTCTCAAAAAGATATTTGTGCAGGAAAACAAGAAAAATTACTTGATGGACAGGTTAGAATAGTTTTAAAAAATGCAGGATCTATAGATCCTGAAAACATTATTGAATATATAGCAAAAGATGGATATATGGCTCTTGGAAAAGTATTAAATGAAAATACTCCAAAAGAAGTAATTGATATTGTAAAAAATTCTGAGTTAAAAGGAAGAGGTGGAGCTGCATTTCCTACAGGAAAAAAATGGGAATTTACATATAATACTGAATCAAGTCAAAAATATGTTATATGTAATGCAGATGAAGGAGAACCTGGAACATTTAAAGACAGATTAATAATGGAAGGAGATCCACACGCTGTTATTGAAGCAATGGCAATATGTGCTTATGCAATTGGAGCTAATAAAGGTTATATATATGTAAGAGGTGAATATAAACTTTCTATAGATAGAATAAAAAAAGCTATAAAAGATGCAGAAGAACATAACTTTTTAGGTGAAAATATATTTGATTCAGATTTTTCTTTTAATATTGAAGTTTGTCTTGGTGGTGGAGCTTATGTATGTGGAGAAGAAACAGCTCTTATTGAATCAATTGAAGGCAAAAGAGGTGAGCCAAGATTAAAACCACCTTATCCTCCTGTTTGCGGACTTTTTGGAAAACCAACAATTGTTAATAATGTTGAAACTTTGGCAAATATTCCTCAGATTATACTTAATGGTAGTGATTGGTTTAAAAAACTTGGAGTTAAAGGAAGTGCTGGGACTAAAGTATTTACAATTCTTGGTGATATAAATGAAAAAGGTCTTATAGAAGTTCCTATGGGAATTTCTCTTAAAGAAGTTTTTGAAAATATAGCAAAAGGAACCCGTTCAGGTAAAAAAGTCAAATTTGCCCATATTGGTGGTTCATCTGGAAATATTGTTCCTTTTAATAATTTTGATATAAAATTAGATCTTAATACTCTTGCATCATCAGATCTTACACATGGTTCAGGTGTTATTTTATTTGTATCTGAAGATATTCATATTAATGATTATTTAAAAAGTGTTGCAAAGTTTTTTAAGCATGAATCTTGTGGTAAATGTACTCCTTGCAGAGAAGGAACTTTTAGAATTTATCAGTTTATGGAAAAATTAAACAAAAAAGAAGGGAAAAAAAGTGATATTTCTAAAATGAAAGATCTTTGTAAAGTTATGAAAAATGCATCTTTTTGTGGTTTAGGACAGGCAGCTGTTAATCCTTTTTTAGATGCAATGACACATTTTGAAAAAGAAATGATGGAAGGTGTTAAGGAGGGTAAAAAATGAAGAATATTAATATAACTATCGACGGTAAGGAATATCAAGTACCAGAAAACTATACAATTCTTGAAGCATGCAAACAGGCTGGAATAGAAATACCAGTACTTTGCTATCATCCTGATCTTAGACCAGAAGGTTCATGCAGACTTTGTGTTGTAGAAATTGAGGGAATGAGAACTTTTCAACCATCATGCGCATATCCAGTAAATGAAGGAATGAAAGTAAAAACAAATACAAAAGAAGTCAGAGATGCAAGAAAAATGGCACTTGAGCTTATTCTTTCAAGACATCCTCAGGATTGTCTTGTATGCGAAAGAAATAATTCATGTGAATTACAAAAACTTGCTGCTGAATTTAATATGACAGATATATATTTTTCAAATGAGTTACCAGCATTTAAAACAGAAGATGAAAGTGGTGTAATTGTTCGTGAACATCAAAAATGTATAAACTGTGGCAGATGTGTGCGTGCATGTCAGGAAGTTCAGTCTGTTAATGCACTTGAATTTTTTAATAGAGGTTATGAAAAACTAGTTCTACCTACTGGAAATAAAAAACTTCATGAAACAACATGTACATATTGCGGACAGTGTATTACAGTATGCCCTACAGGAGCACTTCATGAAAGAGATGAAACTGATATGGTATGGAATTGGATAGAAGACCCTAATATACATGTTGTTGTTCAGACAGCACCTGCAATTAGAGTTTCTATAGGTGAAGAAATGGGTATGGAACCTGGTTATCTTTCTACAGAAAAACTTGTAGGTTCATTAAGAAAACTTGGATTTGACAAAGTTTTTGATACAGATTTTGCAGCAGATCTTACAATTATAGAAGAAGGACATGAACTTTTGCATAGACTAAAAAATAATGGAACATTACCTATGATAACTTCCTGTTCACCAGGGTGGATAAAGTTTATGGAAACTTTTTATTCAGATCTTATACCTAATGTATCATCATGTAAATCTCCTCAGCAGATGTTTGGAGCATTGGCAAAAACTTATTATGTTGAAAAAGCTCAAATTGATGCATCTAAAGTCAAAGTAGTTTCGATAATGCCATGTACTGCAAAAAAATATGAGTGTAATAGACCTGAGATGAAAGATTCAGGCTATCAGGATGTTGATGTTGTTCTTACAACAAGAGAACTTGCAAAAATGATTAAAATTGCAGGTATTAATTTTGCTGAGATAAAAGGTGAAAAATACGATGCTCCTTTAGGAATTTCAACAGGTGCTGCTGCAATATTTGGAGCATCAGGTGGAGTTATGGAAGCTGCTTTAAGAACAGTTTATGAAGTAGTTACAAATACAGAACTTGAAAATATAGATCTTAAAATGGTTAGAGGAATGGAAGGAGTTAAAGAAGCAACAGTTGCAGTTGGTAATCTTGATGTAAAAGTAGCTATAACAAATGGTCTTTCAAATGCAAGAAAAATTCTTGATAAAATAAGAGCAGGAGAAGCAGACTATCATTTTATTGAAATAATGTGTTGTCCTGGTGGTTGTATTGGTGGTGGCGGACAACCAAGACCAACATCTCCTGATAAAAGAAAAGCTAGAATGGATGCAATTTATTGTGAGGATTGTAATATGGAATTAAGAAAATCCCATAAAAATCCTGCAATAGATACTCTTTATAAAGAGTTTCTAAAAGAACCTCTTGGAGAAAAATCTCATCACCTGCTTCACACAAAATACACAAAAAGAGATTCGAATGTATAGTTGAATGTAAAAAAAGAAGCATTAGCGTGACTAAAGCCACAATTAGCGATGCTGACGCATCTAATTAAGAATTAGTGAAAGATTGAAAGAATTAAAGGATGTTAAAAAAAAGGTTCAGAAATGAACCTTTTTTTTTATAAAAATTTTCTTGGACAGTAATGGAATATTGTATTTTTAAGATTTTTAATCTAATTTTTGTATGAGTTTGTTGTAATCTAAAATTTTTATGTGATATAATGATAGTTAAGGTTTTTGATAGTAAAATATGTTTGTTGTTTTTTCTATGGATTGTGATGTATAATCAGAAGTATCAATTAATGCTTGAGAGATATTTATAAATGTATAATATTCCAGAAAATTCTAAAATATATCATATAGTACATTATAATAATTTAGAATCTATTATTGAAAATCAAAAAATATTTTCTTATGCTAATGTTACAAATCATAAAATTACTAATATTGGAATGCAATCCATCAAAGATAGGAGATTAAAGATACCTTTGAAATCTCATAAAGATTTATATGTGGGTCAATGTGTTCCATTTTATTTTTGTCCAAGGTCTGTGATGTTGTATATGTTTTCAAAACAGAATCATCCCGAGCTATCTTATAAAGGTGGACAAGAACCGATTATTCATTTGGTGTCAGATTTAAAGAAAACATTAGAGTATGCTAAGGAAAACAAGTTGAGATGGGCATTTACATGTTCTAATGCAGGATCTAATTATTTTGAAGATTACTCTAATCCGGTAAATTTTAACAAATTAGATTGGAATGCAATTAATAGTAATCAATGGAATCAAAATAGGGATAAGAAACAAGCTGAATTTTTAATAGAAAATGAATTTTCTTGGAATTTAGTTGAAGAAATAGGTGTTTATTCAATGAATGAATTTGAAATTATAACGAAAATATTAGTATCATGTAGAAATAAACCTAATCTTAAAATAAGAAAAGAGTGGTATTATTAAGGGGTAAATATTGAAATGATAAAATATAAAGCAGGTGATTTATTAAAAGAGGATGTAGAAGCTATAGTTAATACTGTAAATTGTGTTGGTATAATGGGTAAAGGAATAGCTCTTCAATTTAAGAAAAGGTTCCCAGATAATTATAAGATGTATTCATTTGAGTGTAAGCAAAAAAAAATAGTTCCGGGTAAAATGTTTGTTTATGAAACTAGGAATGTTTTTAATCCAAAATTTATAATAAATTTTCCTACAAAAAAACATTGGAAAGAATTAAGCAAGTTAGAATATATTGAAAATGGCTTAAATGATCTAGTAAGAATTATCAAAAAATTTAATATTACTTCTATTGCAATTCCGCCATTAGGTTGTGGTCTTGGTGGTTTAAAATGGGAGTTAGTGAAAAAAATAATTGAAGAAAAATTAGAAAAATTGGTAGATGTAAATATATTTGTTTTTGAACCGATAGGATCCCCTGAAGCTAAAGATATGGTTAAAGAAAAAAAAATCCCAAATATGACTCCGGGGAGAGCAGTATTGATTGTTTTGATAAATAGTTATTTAGCAGCATTTATGGATCCATTTATTACTTTGCTGGAAGTTCAGAAATTGTTATATTTTTTACAGGAAAGTGGGGAAGATTTAAAGTTAAAATATGTAAAAGATTTTTATGGACCTTATGCGGATAATTTAAGAGCTGTGTTGAATAAAATGGAAGGTCATTATATTTTAGGCTTTGCTGATGGCAAAAATAAACCAGATGTACAATTAGAGCTGGTTGATGAAGCTTTCAAAAAAGCTTCTAATTTTTTATCTGAAAATGAAAGTATGAAATATAACTTTAATAGAGTTTCAGAATTAGTTGAAGGTTTTGAATCACCTTTTGGACTCGAATTATTATCAACAGTTCACTGGACTGTTAAAAAAGAAAGCTATAGAGATGTTGATGATGTTATTGAATATATATATAACTGGAATGAACATAAAAAACAATTCAATGAAAGGCAGATTAAATTGGCTTACGATGTTTTAAAAAATAAAGGTTGGTTGTAAAATCGCTAATTGAGTCCTGTAGTTAAATAAACAAAAATCAATATAATGTCGTCCCGGCATGATTCTAAACCGGGATTTGCTTTAAACAATTTTAACCTATTTTCTATGTACAACAATATTTGTTGTATTAAAAAAAACAATTTGACTTATACTGCTACTACTTTCATAATATAACCATATTTAATATATGGAGGAAAAGGTTTATGAAAAAAAGTGTATTAGTTTTACTAAGTTTGATGTTATTTTTTGTAACTAACTCTATTGCTTACGATACTGTTAGTTTTAGCTTGGATTATGGAAATATTTTTTTGGAAAATAAGGGTAAGGAAAGCTTTGAATTAAAAAATAAAAAATTATGTAATTATTATTCAAATGAAATCAAGAAAACTATGATAGATTAAATCATAGTAAATTTTTTACAAAGAAATAATGAAGTTTTTAAAAAAGATATAAATATTATAAAAAAAGCCAATTCAATATTTTTATTAGATAGAGAAGATGAATATTCAAAAAATAATTTTGTTATATTTAATTCAGAAGAAGGTACAGCTTATGGTTGTCATAAAATATAAAGGAATAATTTTAATATTATTCTTATTTTTTTTAGCCTTAGTTATTCAAGGTGAATTAAATGATTTTTTTAATTATATACCGGGGTATTCTGGAATAAATATTTATACAAATAATATTTTGTTCAATATAACATATTATATATTTTATAGTGTAATATTTGGATTTATAAAAGAAATCTCGGCTTTTTTTCATGTTTATAGTTTAAGATTAAATTCTTTAATTTTGTTGATAATTCAAATTAATATTTTTATTATTTCATTGTTTTATTTATTTAGATTTAAAAAAATTTATAGAAAACTTGGATATTTTGTATTGTTAAATATTTTTATGTATTCGATAAGAGATATTATAATGTTTAATATCTCTTTTTTTTATATTTCGTATGATTACAAAGAAATTGTTTCTTTTTTTACAGATATATTTCCTGGATTTGAAAATTCAATTTGTAATATTTTATTAGAGGAAAAAGCATTTCTTTCAAGTTTCTATTATTTGTTGTTTTATATGATATTCGTAATAGATATATTGATATTAAAAAAAATATTTGATTTAAAAATAAACTTGAAAAAGCTTTATTTTAATAAAGTATTTTTTATTTATTTTTCAATTGTATTTATCCTTACATTGTTAACAAAAAAAAGTTATTTATTATCTTATTTAACTATAGTATTAATATCACCAATTATTGAAGAATTGGTATTCAGAAAGCTTATACTTGATGGATTAAAAGATAAAATGAATTATTTAGCATTGGTTTTACTTACACCCATAATATTTTTACTTGTTCATGCAAATAAAAATATCATAAATTATATGCAACTTTATTTTCTGGCAGTAATCTTAAATATTGTATATCTGAAGAAAAAAAATGTTGTTTATACTTCAATAATTCATTCTTTGTGGAATATTTTTTTTATTATATTTTAATCTAATTTTTGTATGAGTTTGTTGTAATCTAAAATTTTTATGAGATTTCGTTTTTCTTTGCGTATTATTTTTTCATTTACAAATTCAGAGATTATTCTTGATAGGGATGGTCTTGTTACATTAAATAAATCTGCTATTTCTTGTATTGTTTCTGTCATTTCTATTAATTCTTTTTTATCGTCTTTTTTTTGTAGGAGATATTTTGCAAATTTTTGGGATATTGTTTTGTAAAAAAAAGAAAAACTTATTTTCTGTGTTAAAAAATATGCTTTATTACAAACTGCATCTATGTAATTTACCATAAATGTGCTGTTTTTATGCATTAATTTTATAACATCTTCTTTTGATATAAATAAAACTTCTGAATTTTCACTTTCACATATTATATCTACCGGATATTTGTTGTTTATACCAAATAAAAACGCTGGTGCAATTACAGAAATAGGAGTGAATTTTTCAAATGGTATTATATTTCCGTTTATATCTTGCATTTCTGTTTTTATATTGCCTGAAATAAGTATTGCTAGACTGTTACAATTATCATCTCTATACATTATTATTGAGTTTTTTGTGTATTTTACTATTTTGTAATTTATTTTTTCAAAGTCTTTTTCAAGCGTTTCAGGGCTTATATTTTTGAATATATAACTTCGAACCAGTGTCCTAAACATATAAACTCCTAGTATATAAGTGGTGTTTAAATAATTGTAACAAATGTTACATACAATATCAAAAAAATAATCTAAAATTGGAATAGAGTTAAGAACTAGAGGAGTGATAAAAACATTAGCGGTGCTTTGCGCTTAATTAGTGATGAGGTCATATCATGGCAAAGCCTTAATAATTGCTGCCATATGGCAGTGCTAATTAGCTTTTTATTAATTTTAAAAAAATGGAGGATTTATGGGAATGTTTTGTTATCAGTGTCAGGAAGCAGCAGGAAACAAAGGTTGTACAGTTAGAGGAGTATGTGGAAAGACCGAAGATGTTGCAAAATTACAAGATCTTCTTCTGTATGCTTTGAAAGGTATTGCAATTTTTGAAGAAGAAGCTAGAAAAAATAATTATGATTTAAAAAAAATTGATAGATTTTTTACAGAAAGTTTATTTTCAACTATTACCAATGCTAATTTTGATAAAGATGTTTTTGAAAAAAGAGTTTTAAAAGCTCTTGAGTATAGAGATGAATTAAAAAGTAAATTTCCTAATGTGAAATTTTCTGATAATAAAGCAGCTACTTGGAATGTTTCTAAAGAAGAATATGATGATTTTGCTCAAAACATTGGAGTTTTAAGTACTGAAAATGAAGATGTTAGATCTCTTAGAGAACTTATGATTTATGGTATTAAAGGCATTGCAGCTTATGCAGAACATGCTGATAATCTAGGTTATGATGACAATGATGTTGTTAAGTTTATGTATAAAGGTATGAGAGCTACTCTTGATAATAGTCTTAATGCTGATGAACTTACAGCTTTAGTGCTTGAAACTGGTAAGTTTGGTGTTAGTGCTATGGCTTTACTTGATAAAGCTAATACTGAAAGTTATGGCAATCCTGAGATAACTGAAGTTAATATTGGCGTAAAAGGAAATCCTGGGATTTTAATATCAGGACATGATCTTAAAGATATGGAAGAATTGCTTGAACAAACAGAAGGAACTGGAGTTGATGTTTATACTCATAGTGAAATGCTTCCAGCTAACTATTATCCTAAATTTAAAAAATATAAACATTTTGTTGGAAATTACGGAAATGCTTGGTGGAAACAGACTGAAGAATTTGAATCATTTAATGGTCCTGTTTTATTTACAACAAACTGTATTGTTCCTCCAAGAGAAAGTTATAAAAATAGAATTTATACAACTGGTTCATCGGGATTTTCTGGTTGTGTTCATATTCCAGATAGAAAACCTGGACAAAAAAAAGATTTTTCTCAGATAATTGAACATGCTAAAAAATGTAAATCTCCAGTTGAAATTGAAAATGGTAAAATTGTAGGAGGATTTGCTCATAATCAAGTTTTTGCTCTAGCTGATAAAGTAGTTGAAGCTGTTAAATCTGGAGCTATTAAGAAATTTGTTGTTATGGCTGGTTGTGATGGAAGAATGAAATCAAGAAATTATTATACTGAATTTGCACAGGCTCTACCTGATGATACAGTTATTTTAACCGCTGGATGTGCTAAATATAGATATAATAAGCTTGCACTTGGTGATATAGGTGGAATTCCTAGAATTCTTGATGCTGGTCAGTGCAATGATTCTTATTCACTTGCTGTAATTGCTTTAAAACTTAAAGAAATATTTGGTCTTGATGATATCAATAAATTACCTATAGTTTATAATATTGCATGGTATGAACAGAAAGCTGTAATTGTTCTTCTTGCATTGCTTCATTTAGGTGTTAAAAATATTCATCTTGGACCAACACTTCCTGCTTTTCTTTCACCAAATATAGTTAATGTTCTTGTTGAAAACTTTGGTATTGCTGGTATAAAAAGTGTTGATGAAGATATTGCTGAATTGATATAAAACTGAAACCCCTCAGAGTTTTATTTAAAGCCCCGAGATTCAACGGGGCTTTTTTTTAATTCTGTCTGCACCTTTCTAAAATTAATATCTTTTTTTAGTTAAATTAGTGCTTGGATATTAGGTTTTTTTAATGCAATTGAACTAATATTAATTGTTATTTATTTTCCTAAAATAAAGGAATATAGCATTGAGAATATTGTGTAAAAAATTACCTTGACTTATACTACTACTTGGGGACCGACAAAAACTACAAGTTTTAAGAAAAAAGTCAATGCAATGGGGTGGACAGGAATTCCATATATTGGAACTCAAGTTGAAAAAGAATGGTATGTAGAATGCTATGTAGATCAGAGATTTGGAGAAGAGAAAACTATAGAAATTATAACATAAATACTTTTTCCTGAAACCCGAACCCCAGATTTTCCCGGTTCTTCCACGGTTTCTATACTGTTTTTAATATTAAACTTTAAATGTTGATACAATTTTTTTTAAATCTTCAACATTTTTGTTTATTGTTTCAGATGCTTCTGAAAGTTTGTCTGTAATATAGACTGTTGTATTTGAAATTTCTGATATTTCAGAAATAAAATTATTTATCTCAATAGTTTTTGTATTCTGTTCTGATGAAATATTTTTAATTGTGTCTGAAATGCTACTAAGCTGTTCCATTGAATGTACTATTTCAAAATTAGCTGCATTTTCTTCTTTTGTTGCAGAAGTTATTTCAGATATAAGTCGAGTAACATTATTTATATCTTCAAGTATTTCAAGTGTTCCTGCACCAGAATTATGTGCAAGTATAGAAGCGTCTTTAATGTTTTTTACTGCTTTTTCTATAAGAGTTTCTATTTCTTTTGCTGAAGTGGTTGTTCTTTCTGAAAGTTTTCTAACTTCATCTGCTACAACTGCAAATCCTTTACCGTGTTGACCTGCTCTTGCAGCTTCTATTGCTGCATTTAATGCGAGTAGATTTGTTTGTTCTGCAATTTCTGTAATTACAGTTATAATAGTTTGAATTTGTTCTGAATTTTGTCTAATTGTATCCATTGAATCTAATGTTTTTTTCATTTGATTAGAATTTTCTTGGGATTTTGTAGAAGTTTTTTGAGATATTGCAAATACTTCATCAGAGTTTTTAGATACTTGTTCAATTGAAGCTGCAAGTTCTTCTACTGCTGCTGTTGTTGAATTAATTGATGATACCTGATTTTCCATACTTTCAGAAACATTAGATGACATTAGTGATAGCTCATTACTTAAAGAATGTACTGAATTTACAGATTTGTTTTCTTCTGTAATTCCTTTTTTTAAATTTTCGATTATTTTAAAAAGTTCTAATTTAACATTATCTATTTTTTCAGTAGATAAAATTATAGTTCCAATTATTTTATGAAGTTTTTCAAAAAAACTGTTTATATCTTCACAAACAAGAGCAAATTCTTTGATTTTTCCATTACAATTTATTCTTCTTGTAAGATCTCCATCACCAGATGAAATGCTTTTTATATTTTCATGAAGTTGTTTAATACTTTTTGTTATATCAGAAATAAAGTAATATACAAGTAAGAATGTTGCAATTAATATTGAAAAAGTAAGAGTTTTAATGAAATTTTTTCTACTTTCAGTCATTTTAAGATTATCTTCAAAAATTTTATGATTTTTATCAGATAGTATTTTATTAATATTAGCAAGGTTTTCTCTTATTAATAAAAGATTAGGTTCTACTTCTAAGTCGTATATTTTCATTGCATCTTTATGACTTTTAAGATCTATTGCATTATAAACTTTTTTGGCAGAATTATGTAAATTCTTGTGTGGTGTTTTTATATTTTCAATATAAGGAATAGATTTTGGAAAGTTATTTTTTAAATTTTCAATTTCTTTACTATTTAAAAAAATACCAAGAGAACATTTATTATAATCGAGCTGTACATTTGATGTTGAATTTAAATGATTTATATGGTTTAAAAGTTCATTTGACCATTTATAATGATCGTTTAGTTTTTCTAAGAAAAATTTTTCAGTATTGTTGTTGTTATCAATATAAATAGAGTTTTGAGTTAATAAGCTAATAGTATTGAAAAATACAATATTAATAAAAATAAATGATATTATAAAAACAAACAAAATTGTAAAAAGTTTTGATTTAACACTTCCTTGCATAAAAACCCTCCCATTCTATCGATTAAATTTTCGTTAATAATAGCATACATAGAAGGCTAAATCAAACTATTAAGCATTATAAAACAATTTAAAAGAGTATGATTGAAACACAATAAGGTTTTATTTTATATTTTAATACTGGTATACAGGTATATTATTTGTACAGAAAAACAGTGTAGAATGAATCGTTGTTGAAAAAAACCTTAATTTTCTTTAAAATGATAGAACTAAAGGCTGAAAGGAGGCTTTGTGTCAGGACATAATAAATGGAGTAAGGTTAAACATAAAAAAGGTGCTAAAGATCAAAAAATTGGCAAAATTTTTTCTAAAATAGCAAAGATGATTGTTATTGCTGCAAAAGAAGGTGGTGATGATCCAGATAGTAATGCAAAATTAAGGCTTGCTATTGGAAAAGCAAAACAAGCTTCTATGCCTAATGAAAATATAAAAAGAGCAATTCAAAAAGCTGTTGGTAGCGGAGATGGAGAAGAATATTTTGAATTATCCTATGAAGGATATGGTCCTGAAGGTGTTGCGGTTATTGTTCAATGTCTTACAGATAATAAAAACAGAACAGCTGCTCAAATTAGGCATCTTTTTTCTAAATTTGGTGGAAATTTAGGTGAAAACGGTTGTGTTGCATGGATGTTTGATAAAAAAGGATATATAAGTATTGAAAAATCATTAATTGATGAAGAAAAACTTATGGAAATTGCTTTAGAAAATGGTGCTGAAGATATTAAGACTGATGAAACAAGTTATGAAATAATTACAGACCCTTCAGATTTTGAAACTGTAAGACAAGCTCTTGAAGATAAAGAAATTGAAATGGAAGAATCTGATATAACAATGATTCCTCAAACTTATATTAAACTTGATGAACATGGAGCAAAAAAAGTTCTCAGACTTATAAGCCATCTTGAGGATGATGATGATGTTCAAGATGTTTATGCAAATTTTGATATAGATGATGATATAATGGAAATGATTGAGGAATGAGGGTTCTTGGAATAGACCCAGGTACTGCTATTGTGGGTTTTTCTGTTATTGAAAAAAAAAAAGATAGTTATTGTGTAATTACTTATGGACAAATTACAACTTCTAAGGAGAATACTAAAGAAGTTAGATTAAAAGAGATTTTTGACAATATACAATTTATTATAAATAAGTATTCTCCTGATGTACTTGCTATTGAAAAACTGTTTTTTTTTAAAAATGCGACAACTGTAATGGCAGTATCTGAAGCAAGAGGAGTTATTATTCTTGCGGGAGTTTTAGCAGGGCTTAAAATATCAGAATATACACCTTTAGAGATAAAACAAGCTATAACAGGTTATGGAAGAGCAAGCAAAAAAGATATTCAGGAAATGGTAACAAAATTACTCAATCTTGAATGTGTACCTAAACCAGATGATGTAGCCGATGCTATTGCGATTTCAATTACACATATTAATACTTTGAGTCTTTAAGTCTTAAAATAAAACATTTCTAAAAATCGAGGTTTTTTTATGTATAGATATATTAAAGGAATTTTAACAGATAAAAGTTTAAAACAAATTGTTGTTGAATGTAATGGTATTGGTTATGATATTGGTATGGTTCCGAGTCAAATTAATCTTTTGAATTTAAACAAAGAAATAAAAGTGTTTACTTATCTTTCTGTTAAAGAAAACGATATGGAACTTTTTGGGTTTCCTCTTGAAGAACAGTTGAAACTTTTTAAAACACTTATTTCTATTTCAAAAATTGGACCAAAAACTGCTCTTAATATAATGGATATGTTCACACCTGATGATTTTGCTAATATAATTCTTAAAGGTGATATTCAAGCACTTTCAAAAGTATCGGGAATTGGCAAAAAAGGTGCTGGGAGAATTATTCTTGAGTTAAAGGGTAAAATTAACTTTGATGATATAGATGACGATAAAATTAGTAATAGTGTTGCATCTGAATTTGATTATGTAAAAGATGTGCTTAAAAATATGGGTTTTGATGATAAAAATATAAAAAATGTTATAAAAAAAATTGAAAAAGAATTTAAAGATGAAAAAGATGAACAAAAAATTATGACATTTGCATTGAAAAATGTAGTCTAACAGAAGGATATTAAATGATAGAAGAGAGTTTTAAAGGTAAAAAAAAAGATGAAAATAGAATAGTTAGTCCTCAAAAAGTTACTGAAATTGATCATGAAGGTGACTTGAATCTTAGACCTCAAAAATTATGTCAATTTATAGGTCAGAAATCTAATAAAGAAAAACTTTCTCTTGTTATTCAAGGTGCAAAAAATCGTGGAGATGCTCCAGACCATATACTTTTTTCTGGACCACCAGGATTAGGTAAAACAACTTTAGCAAGTATTATAGCAGGTGAACTTGAAAGTACTATTAAGATAACATCAGGTCCTACTCTCACAAAAACTGGAGATATTGCAAAACTTCTTACAGATCTTCAAGAAAACGATGTGCTTTTTATAGATGAAATACATAGGCTTAATAGAAGTGTTGAGGAAGTTCTTTATTCAGCTATGGAGGATTTTAAACTTGATATTCTTATAGGTAAGGCAAATACTGCTAAATCTATGAGACTTCCTTTAAAAAAATTCACCTTAGTTGGTGCAACAACTATGTCGGGATTGCTTTCTTCTCCATTAAGAGATAGGTTTGGCATTCATATAAGACTTGATTATTACAAAAAAGAAGCATTGAAACAAATAATATTAAGATATTCAGATTTACTTGGTATAAAAATTAATAATGACGCTGCTGAAAAACTGGCAAATTGTGGCAGAGGAACTCCAAGAATAACGCTTAGAATACTTCGAAGAGTTAGAGATTATGCTGAAACTTCTGGTAATGATATAGTTGATGTAAAAGCTGTGGAAAAAACTCTTGAAATTCTTGAGATTGATAATAATGGACTTGATTATATGGATAGAAAAATAATGAATACAATTATTGAAAAATACAATTCTGGTCCGGTTAGTCTTGATACTATTGCTATGAGTATTGGTGAAGAGTCAAGAAGCATATATGAGGTTTATGAACCTTATCTTCTTCAGCTTGGCTTTTTAAGCAGGACTCCAAGAGGGAGGACAGCTACTGATGCAGCAAAAAGATATTTTTCCAAATAATGGTGAAATAAATATAAAAAAGCCTAATTTACTAATTCATGCTTGTTGTGGTATATGTTTGGAGAATTTTTTAAATTATTTTGAAAAAAGTTTTAATATAACTGTTTATTGGTTTAATCCTAATATAAATGGAATTAAAGAATTTAGAAAAAGAAGGGAAGTTTTAAGAAAAATTTTAATTAACAAAAATATAAAATCAGAATATAATAATTTTTACAATGTAAAGGAGTTTTTAAATAAAATATCAGATTGTAATATTAGATGTCATGGTTGTATTGAGTGGAGACTTGATGAAACTGTTCAATTTGCAAAAGCTAATGGTTTTGATGTTTTTACAACAACACTTCTAACTTCTCCTAATCAAGATTATGATTATATAAATAAATATGGGGAATTACTTTCTAAAAAACATAATATTGAATTTTTATCATACGATATGAGAGAAGATTACAATAATAATGCTGTAAAGGAAAAAGGTTTATACAGTCAAGGTTATTGCGGATGTATATTTAGTGAAGAAGAAAGATATAAATGATATATAAAAAACTGTTATTTATATTAATTGTTTTTATTTTAAGTTTTAGTGTATATTCAAAAACTCCTATTATAAGAGTAGGAATATTAGAAAATCAAAATAGGCTTGTTTTTAAATGTGATAAAGGTATTGAACTTAGAATAGATAATGTCAAGGTTAAAGTTTTTAGTAATGAAGTAGTTGTCAGGAATTCTGGGAAAAACCTTAATATTGGTGGAAGAAATTATTCAAACAATTATGTTGAATTATATCCAGCTTTTGGTGATTTTATAGAACTTGATGATTTTAAATATAGAGGAATAATTAGGTTAATAAATAATAATTCAGGTTTTAATGTTGTAAATGTTCTTGATATTGAAAAATATCTTTATGGAGTATTAGCTAATGAAATGCTAAAATCATCTCCTGATGAAGCTTTAAAAACTCTTGCGGTAGTTTGTAGAACTTATGCTTTAAAAAACCTTCAAAAACATGGTCAAAATGGTTTTGATGTTTGCTCTACGACTCATTGTCAGGTATATAGAGGTTTTAACACAGAAAGTGATAATATTATTAAAGCTGTTGACAGTACAAGAGGTATTGTAATAACTTATCTTGATGAACTTATTTCAGCATATCATCATTCTGCTTGTGGAGGTGGAACTACAGATAATGAAACTGCTTGGACAACTGGAAGTGAAATACCTTATACAAGAGGTAGATGGTGTGATTTTTGTGAAGAATCTCCAAGAGCTAACTGGGAATTTGAATTATCTATGTCAGAGCTTTCACAAAGATTTAGAAATCTTAATATTGGTAATATAATTAGGATAAATGTCGAACAATCAGATTCTTTTGGAAGAGCTAAGTCTATAATGCTAACAGGTGAGAAGGGAGAATGTCTTGTTTCTGCAAATCAGTTTAGGCTTGAAATAGGTGCTCAAAGAATATGGAGTACTATGTTTGAAATATATGGTTTTGGAGGTAATTCTGCGAAATTATCTAAAAAAATTGATAAAATAAATACAATTTTAAAGAGTGAAAAAAAAGATTTTATAAAAAAAATATTACTTGAATCAGAAGAAAAAAGAAATAATATCCGTTATGATGGATATAAAATAAAAGGACATGGCTCTGGGCATGGAGTTGGTTTATGTCAGTGGGGAGCTATTGGTTTATCAAAAAAAGGATTGAATTATAAGGAAATAATAAAATTCTATTATACAAATGTTGAAACTATGAGACTTTATTAAATTTAAATTTAAAATTTCTAATAAAAATAAAAAATATAAAAGGTAGGATGAATGGAATATAAAGGAATAATAATGGATGATTTTCAGGTCAATGCAGTAAATGATCTGAAAGCTGGTAAAAGTGTTGTGGTTGCAGCACCAACAGGATGTGGAAAAACTCTTATTGCAGAATATCTTTTGGATAATTTTTTAAAAGAGGGTGAAAGAGCAATTTACACTGCTCCAATTAAAGCTTTGAGTAATCAAAAATACAGGGATTTTTCTAAAATATATAAAGATAAAGTTGGTATGCTTACAGGTGATATATCAATAAATAATGGTGCACAGATTCTTATTATGACAACTGAGATTTTTAGAAATATGCTTTTTGCAGAAAAAGAACTTTTAGAAGATGTAAAATACATTATATTTGATGAAATTCATTATATAAATGACATACAAAGAGGTGTTATATGGGAAGAAAGCGTTATATTTGCACTTCCTCAGATGAGATTCCTTTGTTTATCGGCTACTATACCTAATGCATCAGATCTTGCAGATTGGATACAGGATATTAAAAAACATGAAGTAAGTCTTATTGAAAAATTTGATAGACCTGTTCCTTTATATCATAATGTTTTTACTAAAAAATCAGGACTTATACCTTCTGATAAATTTCTTGCTGAAAATTCAAAAGAAAGTGTTCAAAAATTAGCTAAAAATTTTAATATTAAAGGAATTTCAGATCTTGTACATGTTTTGCAAAAAAAAGATCTTCTTCCTTCAATATGTTTTGTTTTTTCACGAGAAGGTTGTTTTAAATATGGTAAAGAAGTTGCTAAAGAATTTGATTTTCTCGATAAAGAACAAAAAAAGATTGTTTCAAAACATTTTTCAGATGTTATAAAAAGATATGATATTACAAGCATTAAAACTGTAGAGCTTTTAAGAAAACTAGCTATGAATGGTGTAGGAGTTCATAATGCAGGAATATTACCTGTTCTTAAAGAAGTTATTGAAATACTTTTTGGTATGGGACTTTTAAAAGTTATTTTTGTTACAGAAACTTTTGCTGTTGGTGTTAATATGCCTGCTCGAGCTGCGGTTTTTGCATCTTTAGAAAAATATGATGGAATTGAATTTAGATATTTAAAAAATAATGAATATTATCAGATGGCTGGTCGTGCAGGTAGAAGAGGAATTGATGAGCAAGGTTATGTTGTATCTGTTGTAGAATCTTCATTTCTTAAATATGATGAACTTGAAAGAATATTTGATGATACAAAACTTGAACCTTTAGAAAGTCAGTTTAAACTATCTTATAATACTGTTCTTAATCTTATAGATCAATATGAGATTGAACAGATAAAAGATATTTTGAAAATGAGTTTTGCTCAGTTTTTAAGTGTTTCTAAAAAAAATGAGTTAAAAGAAAAAATTGATCAAAAACAAGAAGTTCTTGATGATACTAAAACAAAGATTGCCTGTTCTGATTATGAAGAATGGAAGTCTTATAGTGCGAATCTTAGAAAAAAACATAGATTTACTATAAAACTTAAAGTTCTTAAAGAAAGACTTGCTAGCGGTAATTTGAGCAGAAAATTATATAAAAAACTATCATCTGAGATGTCTAAAGTAAAACAAAATCTTAATAGAGCTACTAAAAAACTTTCAAATATAAAATGCTCTGATTGTCCTGAACAAAAAAAATGTAAAAATCTTGCATCAAAAGTTAGAGATTATAATAAGCGTATAAATGAACTTGAAGAACATGGAAGAGCAGCGAGTCCAGATCATTTTCAGATTTTTCTTAAAAAATATAATTTTCTTGAAAAAACAGGTTATATTGAAAATGGTGAATTAACAGGTAGAGGAAAGATTGGTTCAAGAATATATGGATATGAACTTATGGTTACTGAACTTGCTATGGAAGGAATTTTTCATGATTATAATGAAGATGAAATAAATGTTCTTTGTGCTTGTATGATATATGAAATTAATCCAAAAAAAGATTATAATACACGAATTGATAGAAATAATATGTATAATAAAGTTAAAAGAGCTAAATGGATTGTCGAGGCTATAAAAAAAGAAGAAGTTAGAGCAGGGCTTGAACCAAGTAAATCTATTTATTTTGATGTTATTGCTCCTGCAAATGCTTGGAGTAATGGTGCTGAATTTAAAGATATTCTGCATCTTACACATCTTTCAGAAGGTGATATAATAAGGCTTTTTAGACAGGTTATTGATCTTCTTCAGCAGATAAAAAGAGTTTTTATGGGTGATGATGCATTAGTTCATAAAATAAATCGAGCACTTGATAAAGTAAACAGAGATATTGTGAATGTATCAGAATATCTTTCAGAATAAAATATAAATATTATTTTATAAAGAGGTAATTATGTATGATGTTGTGGTTATCGGTGGTGGAATTGCCGGACTTTCTTCTGCAATAACTTCATATGAAAGGGGTTTTAAAACAGCTGTTCTTTATAAAAAGGAAAAAGAAGAAAATAATTCTTTTAAAGCACAAGGTGGAGTTTCTATTCCTGTATATGAGGAAGATTCAGCTCAAAGTCATTATGTTGATACAATAAACGCTGGAAAAAATCTTAATTGTATAGAAAATACTCATTTTTTAATACATTCAGCTCAGGATATTCTTAAATGGTTGAATAATAAAGGTGTTTTTTTTAATGATATTCCAACAAAAGAAGCTGCTCATAGTTATGATCGTGTGCTTCATATAGGTGATATTACCGGTAGGGAGATTCATAGAGGTCTTTCAGAATATATTAGAAAAAATTGTCACGATATTGATTTTATTGAAGGATTTGCATGTGATTTTTCAAAAGATAAATATAATAATATATATTCGCTTTTCTATTTTAATAAAAATAATGATGTTAAAGAGATTAATTCTCAAAATTTCATTATATCTACAGGTGGTATTGGAGGATTATTTTCATCAACATCTAATTCAACTCTTTTGACTGGAGATGGAATTGCTATGGCATGGAGAGCTGGAATAGAATTGTGTGATATGGAATTTATTCAATTTCATCCTACTGTTTTTTGTGCTGGTAAAAATTTTTTTCTTATATCTGAATCATTAAGAGGTGAAGGTGGTAAGATAATTGATAATAAGGGAAATGAATTTCTTGGGCTATATCATGAAAAGGCAGAATTAGCACCTAGAGATATTGTTAGCTTAGGTATTACAGATTATATGGAAAAAAATAATATTTCTAATGTTTATCTTGATGTTAGACATCTTGGTAAAGATTATCTGATAAATAGATTTCCAAATATATATCAATATTGTCTAAATGAAGGTTTTGATATTGCATTACAACCTGTTCCGGTAAGGCCTGCTTGTCATTATTTTATTGGTGGTATTAAGGTTGATAATAATGGAAAAACAAATATAGATAATATATATGCTTGCGGAGAATGTGCAGCTTCAGGAGTTCATGGAGCAAACAGACTTGCTAGTAATTCTCTTCTTGAATGTCTTGTATATGGTATTTCATCAGCTAATAGTGTTGAAATAAATAAAATAGATAAAATTAATATTTTAACTAGTAAAATTAAAACTGCTAAATACAATGTTGATGTTTTTTCTAAAAAAAATGAACTTAAAGAAATGAATGAAAAATATATTGGCATTAAACGAAACAGTAAAGGACTTTTAATCTTAAAGGATTATATTGACAAGCAAAATATTTATACGCTAATTCCATCAGATCAAGAAAATCTTTGCCTTATGAATATGTATCAGGTTTCAAAACTTATTATGCAAAGTGCTCTTTTAAGAGAAAAAAGCATTGGTGTTCATAAAAGGATAGATTCTGTTGATAATGAAAATTCTCAATTTCATACTATAATAAATCAAAATACTATAATAAAATCATTGAATTTTTAATATTTAACGATATGAAAGGATTCATATGGCAATTAATTTTTTTTTATGCTAATATTTAAAAAGAGAGGTTATTTATTATTATGAATATTTTCCATTTTGAAGATCTTATTGTTTTATCAAAAGAGGAATTATTATCTGTTCTTGATAAAATCGATGATATTCCTACACTTCCAATTGTTGCTGCAAAACTTCTGAAAACAGTTAATAATCCTAATTTTTCTGTAAAAGAACTTGCTGAAACTGTAAATATGGATCAGGCAATTACAACAAAGCTTTTAAGAGTTGCAAATTCTGCATTTTATGCTGGTAATTCCGAGACAACTTCAATTGATAATGCGATTATGAGATTGGGAGTTAATCAGGTTAGAAGTATTATAATTGGTGTATCTGTTATTAAGAGTTTTGATAGTTTTAGTCAATTTGAATTTAGTATTGAAAATTTTTGGAAACATTCGCTTGCTGTTGCATTTTTGAATAAAATTGTAGCTGAAATTCTTCAGGTTGATGTATCTGAGGATATTTGGGTAAGTGGTATAATGCATGATATAGGTAAATTAATTTATGCTGTTTATATGCCTACATTGATGACAAGACTTCTTTCAGAGGTTGAAAGAGAAAAAATTTCTTTTTTTGAAGCTGAAAATAAATTGCTCAAATTTAATCATGCTGAAGTTGGTAGATGGCTTTGTGAAAAATGGAGTATTCCTAAAAAAATAAAACTTGTTGTTGCTTCTCATCATAATCCACCGATTAATGAATTTATAATGGGTAAAACAACTTACCTTGTTGGTATAAGTCATATTTCGGATAATATTATAAAGCTTTCCAAAATTGGAAATTCTGGAGATTTTAATAGTAAACTTGATTCTAATATATGGAATTATTTTGATAAAAATAAATTTGATACAAAAAAACTTCTTTCAAGAGTAAAAGGTATGAGAGAAGAAGTTGAGGATATTTTTAAGACATTAAAATCCTAAGAGGGGTGAATATGAAAAAAAAACAGATTTCACAAAAACAAAGTATTTTAAATAAAAAGACAAAAATAATGCGGATAAATGCTGATTTTAAAGAAAGAAATCAGTTTAATATAAAAGAAGCAATTAGAGAAATGTATTTTAATAGATAAAATTTAATGTAATGTGTACCGGTTTGACTTCATCATTATTTTTTATATTCCGATAATTTAACTATGAAGAAAATTATAATTTTATGCTTTAATATTTTTTTATTGTTTACACTAACTGGTTGTTCAAAGACTGATCAAAGTACACCGATTACATCTATAACTGGTGAAGTTGATAGATCTTCTATGCTTGATTCTACACAGACTGTTATTGATATTTATGATTTTAAGCTTGAAATACCAATTGATTATTTATATAGTCGTGAAGATGATATTAGAGTTGAAGTTGAGTTTCCAAGACCTGCGGGTTGGAGTCTTAATCTTGAAAAAGATTTTGTTGATTATTATCTTTCTAAATCGACTGATTACAGATTTGAGACATGGTTTAGAAAAGGTGATACTGAACTTGCTATTCCTGTTTGTACTGTTGCTGTTGCTGATATTTTAAAAGTTAATTTTTATGAAGATAATAATATTGTTGAAACTAATTTTTATAAAATAGTTTTGGAAAATATAAATGAGAATAAACTTCATATTAAATTGCGTCTTTAATAAAATGGTTTTTAAAAGAATTTCTTTTTTTTCACTTTGTTTTTTTATTGCTTTTTCCTTTTCTTATCAAAAAACTTTTTGTCAGGATTTTGAAAGAGAGTTTTTTACAAAACTTGTTTTTGTTGAGTGGAGGCTTTTTGGTAAAGTGACAGAAGTTGATTATGGGAAAAAGATAAATAATATTGAAATGAAAACATGGGGGGAGATATTTCCTTATTATTCTAGATTTAAGAGAATTGATAAAATTTTAAAATTTTATTTTTCAGATACTACTCATATTGATTATGTTAATGGAAGATTAAAGAAAAATACTAAATTGAAATTTAGACTTCTTGATAATATTCACTCTGCTATTGATGAAGTTGGAGATTATGAAATAGAAGTTGCTGAGGATTATTATTATCAAAATGCTCTTGTTCTTCCAAGTGGTTTAAAGGGTATTCTTGAGATTACTAAATTAAAAAAAAGAAAAGGTCTTTTGAATAATGGTAAAATATCTGGAAGAATAAAAAGTGTTCTTACATGGTATGGCGATAGTATTTTTTTTGAAAAAGAATATGAAATGAAGACAAGACCTAATTTAAATATTCTTATGGGTGGTATTGGTTATATTGTTGCTGGATTTCAAGGTTCTATATCTGGATTAGTTTTTCCTAATACTCAAAATATTTATCTAAAAAAAGGTGAGGAATTCTGGGTTAATATTGAGAAGGATATTCCTGTTTGGGGTATTTCCTGGAAATAACATTTCGTTGAAATAAAATTTCGTTGAAATAAAAAAAAGGGCTTCCGAAGAAGCCCTTTAAAAAAAATATTACATGGTTGGAGGGGTTGCTACCCATATAATTTCAAGATCATCTTTTCCATTGTTTTCAATTCTGTCAAATAAATGTGAAGGTATATAGAAAGTATCTCCTACTTTAATGTGATAATCATTTAATTTGTTTTTTAATTTGATTGTCCCAGTTCCAGTAAGTACAAATCCAAATTCTTCACCTGTGTGTTTATAATCGTTTTTTGTAAAAGCTTCATTGTTAGGTATAATTAGTCTTAAAGGCTGCATTCTTTTTGTTATTGTAGGATCAACAAGATTTTCAGCAATAAGTTTTGGGTTTTTTAACTGCATTTTAGTTCTGTTTTTTCTAGCAAATACAACTTCAGGAGTTGATGAATCGTAAAGGAAGAAAGTTGCAAGTTCAGTATCCAATACTCTTAGTATAGCTCTTAAAGTTTTTAAAGATGGATCTACTACATTTCTTTCAATTTGTGAAACAAGAGCTTGTGATATACCAGCGTTGTCAGCTAAGTATTTCATAGTATAACCTTTTAAGTTTCTAGTTTTTCTCAATTCTTCACCAATGTTCATTATATGAATCCTCCTTGGATTTAATTTTTGTTTATTTCTATACATGTTATTATAAATACTAAAAAACAATTTGTCAACAACATTGTTCAGTTTTAGGAAAAACGACAAAAACGACATTTGAGACTCTGTATATATTGTAAATAAATACTTTTAAAAAAAGGGTCATCGGTCTTTATAGTAAAAAAATCATTTAAAATAAAAAAAATTAAAAAAAATAATTTATTTTTTTAAATATTGAATTGCATCCCATTCGGTTGGATATATTGGAACAAGAAGTTTTAAAGAAGTTATATTAAATAAAGTTTCTACTGGTTTTGAAAGAGAGCAAAACACTATTCTAATGCCACTTTTTAGCAATCTATTATAAACACCAATAAAAAGATTTAATGCGGTTGAATTGAGATATTCAAGCATAGACATGTTTAAAAGCAGTTTTTTGGTTTTAGTTTCAGAAATAATATCAGAAACTGTTTTTTCGAAGTATGCAGAATCTTCCATTTCAAAAGAACCAGATGGAAAAACAATAACTATATTTTCTTCTTCAATATGTTTGAAGTTAATTTCCATAAAAAATATACTCCGAAAAGATATTTTTATTAATGTTGTGGAAATATTATTATATATTGCTTATATTGTCAAATTAGAGGAAGTTGTGTAAAAAGACAAAAAGGATAATTGAAAATAAGTGAAGGGTGAAAGGGTTGAGAGTTAAATCAGTGAAGCTGTGACGGATAGAGCGCGACATGTCATTTTATGACATTAGTGACAAAATACTGTTATCCCGGTACTATTCTGAGCCGGGATCTGTATTAAAAGCAGTATGAAAGCGTATGAGAACGGTATGTGAAAGCGTATGAGAACGGTATGTGAAAGTGTATGAAACTGGTATAAAAACAGTGTTTTTTTCAACTAACAAATTTATCATAAAATGATAAATTTGTGCTAACTGTATTAACTATTTGCTGGTTTTCATTATTTTTATACTTTTTTTTAAAATAATGATAAAATAATAAAAATTATTAAGTCTTGGGGGCTATATGATAAGTTTTGTTTTGAGAAAAAATAGGAAAGAAAATTATTTTTTATTAAAAATTATTTGTTCATCAGAAGAACAAATTAAAGTTGTTGAGGCTTCCAGTGATACTATTGTTTCTTTTTATCCGGGTGATTTTCCTGAAACTCATTATTTTGTTAATATTATTAATGAAAAAAGTGACATTGAAGAACTTATTATTTTAATAAAGCTCAAGGATGAAAGAGTTTTTTCTTTATCATTATTTATAAAAGATAATTTGATAAATTTTAAAGATTTTAAAATTGAAGATATTAAAAACACCATAATTAGTAATAATGAATTAAAAGCTAGAAAAAAGCTTGCTGTTGAACTTTTTCTTTCAGATGAGGGTCTTATGGGTGAATTAATGGATGTTTCTGAAAATCCTGAAGAAGATATGAGTTATGGTGAGCTTGAATGCGAAAAAATTGGTCAAAATACTTTATATCTTGATGAAGAAAGTGCAATAAATTACATTAATTATAATGTTGTTAAAGCTCCAGATTCAGTTTGGAGAAGAATTTTAGATAAATATTAAAAAAAACGGGCGAAATGGTTAATCAAAATGTTCAGGTAACAATTTTGTGTGAAATAGTGAAGTAGAGGAAAGCAATTAGTGCAACTAAAGTCACAATTAGCGAAACAAGTTGCTAATTATGGTTTTATACTGCTAATCATCAACTTTAGTTGTAAAATAACTAAAGTTATGTTAATTGACTTTGATTAAGACTATTTGTACTATTTAACGATAAAATCAAACAGTATAAGATTTAAGGAGATTTGATATGGAAAAAGAGTATAATTTTAATATTATAGAAAAAAAATGGCAGGATAATTGGGAAGAGAATAAATTTTTATATGTAAAAGAAGATAAAGATAAAGAAAAGATGTATGTTCTTACTCAGTTTCCGTATCCTTCTGGAGATGGTCTTCATATGGGACATACTCGAGTTTATTCTATAGGAGATCTTCTAGCTAGATATTATAATATGAAAGGCTATAATGTTCTTTCTCCTATGGGTTGGGATTCATTTGGTCTTCCTGCTGAAAATGCTGCAAAAAAACGAGGTACAGCTCCTGATAGTTGGACTTTAAAAAATATAAGTCAGATGAAAGAACAGATGCGAAAACTTGGTTTTGTTTATGATTGGTCAAGAGAAGTTACTACATGTCTTCCTGATTATTATAAATGGACTCAATGGTTATTTATTCAGTTTTTTAAAAATAAATTAGCTTATAAAAAAACATCTAAAGTTAATTGGTGTGACAAATGCGAAACAGTTCTTGCAAATGAGCAGGTTAAAGATGGTCAATGTGAGTATTGTGATTCAGATGTAAGAAAAAAAGATCTTGAACAATGGTTTTTTAAAATTACAGATTATGCTGATAGACTATTAGAAGATCTTGATAATCTTCCTGGCTGGCCAGATAGAGTTAAAACAATGCAGTCAAACTGGATTGGAAAATCTACTGGAGTTGAAATCGATTTTAAAGTTGAAGAAAGTGATGAAATAATAAAAGTTTTTACAACAAGAGTAGATACTGTTTTTGGAGTTACATATATTGTGCTTGCCCCAGATCACGAACTTGTATCCAAACTTATGATTAATGTAAAAGATAAAGAAAAAGTGCAGAATTTTATTGATGAAACATTAATGACTGATGAAAGATCAAGAATGTCAGATGAACTTGAAAAAAAAGGTATAGCTCTTGGTATAAATTCTATTAATCCATTGAATGGGGAAAAAATTCCTATTCTTATTGGTAATTATGTAATATCAGATTATGGAACAGGAGCTGTAATGGCTGTTCCAGCACATGATCAGAGAGATTTTGAATTTGCCAAAAAATATAATCTTGCAATAAAAATAGTTATACAGAATAAAGAAAAAAATATTAAGTTAGAAGAAATGAATGAAGCTTATACAGATAAAGGAATAATGGTTGAATCAGGTGAGTTTTCAGAAATGACATCGGAAGAGGGTATTAAAGCAATTGCTAAAAAAGCTGCTCAAAATTATTTTGGTGGTGAATGTGAAAATTTTAGACTAAGAGATTGGCTTATTTCAAGGCAGAGATACTGGGGAGCACCAATTCCTATTGTATACTGTTCAAAATGCGGTATTGTCCCAGAAAAAGACGAAAATTTACCAGTAAAACTTCCTGATGTATCAAAAGTTAATCTTCAGGCTAAAGGTAAATCTCCACTTGCATCATGTGAAGAATTTGTTAATTGCAAATGTCCTGAATGTGGAGAAAATGCAAGGCGTGAAACAGATACTATGGATACATTTATATGTTCATCATGGTATTATTTTAGATATCCTACAGGTCAAGATATTACAAAGGCTATAGATAAGGATAAAGTTTCCTATTGGCATGCTGTTGATAAATATATTGGTGGTATAGAACATGCAATACTTCACCTTCTTTATTCAAGATTTTTTGCAAAAGTTTTAAAAGATTTAGATATTGTAAATGAAGACGAACCATTTAAACAGCTTATTGCACAAGGAATGGTGAATTTGAATGGGTTCAAAATGAGTAAATCAAAAGGTAATGTTGTAAATCCTTTAGATACTATTGAAAAATATGGAGCAGATACAACAAGATTATTTATATTATTTGCAGCACCACCGGAAAAAGATATTGAATGGTCTGATGACGGAATACAGGGATGTTTTAGATTTGTAAAGAAAGTATATTCTATATATGAAACTGGAATAAAATATTATAAAAATAATTGTGATAAAGTCGAATTTGCAGATTTAAATAATAAAGCTTGTGCAGTATACAGAAAACTTCATCAAACAATAAAAAAGGCAAATACAGATATTGGAGAAAAACATCAGTTTAATACTGCTGTATCTTCTTATATGGAGTTTTTTAATTTATTCAATCCTTATATAAGTAAATTAAAATCACCAGATAAAGGTGATATATTTGTAATAAGAGAAACTCTTTTAAAAATGGTTAAAATGATGGCTCCGTTTATTCCGCATATAAGTGAAGAATTATATAAAGAATTAGGTTTTAAAGATTCAGTTTTTAATTCAGAATGGCCAGAATATAACGAAGAATATTGTAAAGAAGCTCAATTAGAAATAGTTGTTATGATAAATGGAAAATTAAGAGATAAAGTAATGGTAGATCATGGAACAAGTGAAGAACAAGTTAAAGCTTATGTAAAAAGAAGTGAAGGAACAATAAGACATATAGAAGGAAAAACTATTTTAAAAGAAATATATGTTAAAAACAAACTTGTAAATTTGGTGGTTAAATAATAGTAAGACGAGAAGCAAGCGAAAGAGTGAAATGGTGAAGTGGGAAAAACTTTAAACTTGTTTTAAACAAAAATGTTCGATTTGTAAACTTAAAATAAAAAAAACCCTCGACTGAGGGCTTTTTTTATATAAAATTTTGTAGATATTATCGTAGAGATTATCTTTTTGAAAATTGGAATTTTTTTCTTGCTTTTGGCTGTCCAGGTTTTTTTCTTTCAACCATTCTTGAATCTCTAGTAAGCATTCCTGCTTTTTTAAGAGTTCCTCTGAAAGAAATATCCATTTCGCATAAAGCTCTTGAAATACCATGTCTGACTGCTCCAGCCTGACCTGAAATTCCGCCACCATTAACATTTACAAAGATATCATAAACAGAGGTACTATTTATAAGTTTCAAAGGTTCAACAATCATTCTTCTAACTATTTCTCTAGGGAAATAATCAACAAAATCTTTACCATTGACTTCAATTTTACCAGTTCCTCTAATTAATCTAACTCTTGCAGCGGAGGTCTTTCTTCTTCCAGTACCTAATGCAATAGATGTTGCCATAAAATAGTCCTCCTTATATTTCAAGATTTTCAGGTTTTTGAGCCTGATGTCCGTGTTCAACACCAGTATAAACCTTTAATCTTGTCAATCTATGTTTTCTTAATTTATTTTTTGGAAGCATTCCTGAAACAGCATGTCTAACAATTCTGTCAGGTTGTTTTTCAAGCATAGTTTTAAAAGGTACTATTTTGCAACCACCTGGATACATTGAATGAGTAAAATATTCTTTTTGTAATACTTTATTACCTGTTAAAGTTATTTTGTCAGCATTAAGAACAATTACAAAATCGCCATCATCTGTATGTGGTGTATAAGTTACTTTATGTTTTCCAATAAGTACTCTTGCAATACTCTGAGAAAGTCTTCCTAAAGTCTTGTCTTGAGCATCAACAATATGCCATTTTCTTTTAACTTCTTCTTTTTTTAGAAGAAATGTTTTGTTGTTCATCTTTCCTCCTGATAAGGTTCATTTCTTTGTTATAATAGATATTCACTAAATAAAGACCACCGGGTTGGGCTTTACCAAGTATATTATATTTGTTGCCACATTCTAACATATCTTTAATTCTATTGGAAGATATTTTATTTCTTCCAACTGCGTGAAGTGAGTGTATCATAATCCTTATCATATTGTAAAGAAAACCATTTCCTGTGATGAAAAAGTATATTTTGTTTGAACCGGTGACCAATCGGCATCTAGTTATTTTTTTAATTGTATTTTCTTCTTTAAATTTTTTTCTTCCAAAAGCTACAAAATCGTGTTCTCCAACAAAATATTTACAAGCTTTTTTCATTTCATCAATATCAAGTTTTTTATCAATATGCCAACAAAAATCAGATTCCAATGGGTTTTTTGAGGGAGAATTATCAATTATATACATATAAGTTTTACCATAATTTGAATATCTTGCAGAAAAATTCTCATCAACTTCAAAAACTTTTTCAATATTAATATATTTCATCTTTCTATTTAAGTCATAAAATCTTTCAGGCGGAACAGGTATATCGGTTGAAATGTTTACATAGTTACCATAAGCATGAACCCCTGAATCTGTTCTTGAAGCAAAATAAGTTTTAATTTGAGATGAAGTCATATAAGAAAGTGCTTCTTCAAGTTTTTCTTGAACAGTAGAAACATTTTTTTGCACTTGTGAACCGTGAAAAAATCGACCATTATAACTTATTTTAAATGCATAATGTTTCAAAAGAATACTCCTTAATCCACAATCCTTTAAGCTTAAAAACCTGCGAATAGTTAATACAGTTAGCACAATTTTATCATTTTATGATAAATTTGTTAGTTGAAAAAAACACTGTTTTTATACCAGTTTCATACACTTTCACATACCGTTCTCATACGCTTTCACATACCCGTTCTCATACGCTTTCATACTGCTTTTAATACAGATCCCGGCTCAGAATAGTACCGGGATGACAGCTTTTTTGTCACTAATGTCATAAAATGACATGTCACGCTCTATCCGTCACAGCTTCACTGATTTTACTTTAGTTTTTTTATATATTTTATTTAAATAATTAATTCATGAAAAAATATAAAATTGTTATTATTAAAAAAATTGTTAATAAAAAAAGAAATAAAAAAATTTTAAAAAAAACTCTTTTGTTTTCACGCCAAGTTTTCAATCCAATTTTAAAAAGAAAAAAAAGACTTACTAAATCATCAAGAAATCCATAAGGAATAAATACATCAGGTATAAAATCAACAGGTGATAATATATATATTAGAATTAAAGACATTATAAATGTTCTTGAGAAAATATTTTTTAAAGGAATTATTGTTTCAATATAATCTTTTTTGCTATTTACAATAAATTCTTTATCTGCCATAAAAACATTATATATTTAAAGTATAAATCAGTCAATTGACAGAAAGTGCTGAAAATATATAAAACAATTGGTTGCAAAGCTTGTTTAAGCTAAATTGAATTTGTGATTTTCCGATAAATCTGATATATTTTTTCGCATATATAAAAAATAATAAGAGGGGTGAGTATGAAGCAGAAAGTATTATTATTTTCTTTGTTTCAATTAAGGTTTTATTCTTCGGCTTTTGCGACTGAAGCAGAAGAACAAATTAGCAATTCTTTTTTTCAAGTTTCAAGAATCCCAGTTCTTTTAGGTCTTATTATACTTTGCGGTCTGATTTTGTATTGTATTCAGATAGCAAAAAAAGGACAGTATATTTTCATTAGAAAAATAGCAGGTCTTAATGCTATTGATGATGCTCTCGGGAGAGCTACTGAAATGGGAAAACCAGTTTTATATGTTCCTGGAATCATGGAAATAAGTGATCTTCAGACATTAGCTTCAATTTCAATTTTAGGACATATTGCAAAAAAAACAGCATGTTATGAGACAGATCTTTATGTTCCAAATCGAGATCCTCTTGTGTTTTCAACAGCACAGGAAGTTGTCAAAGAATCATATCTTGCTGCTGGAAGACCAGATGCATTTAATGAAAATATGGTCGAGTATTTAACAACAGATCAGTTTGGTTATGTAGCTGGAGTTAACGGTTATATGGTTAGAGAAGAACCTGCTGCCAATTTTTATCTTGGTGGATTTTATGCTGAATCTTTGCTTCTTGCAGAAACAGGAAATGCAGTTGGAGCAATACAGGTTGCAGGAACTGCAATACCTTCACAGATACCATTTTTTATATCAGCTTGTGATTATACTCTTATTGGTGAAGAACTTTATGCAGCTGGTGCATATCTTTCAGATGATCCAAGATCAAAGGGTTCTCTTAAAGGTCAGGATATGGGAAAATTAGCAATTATGGTAGTAACGATACTATTAATACTATTTAATATTGTCTACAATATGAATATTTCGTCTGGAAATGACAGTTCAGAAGGTCTTTTAGGAAAAACCTTTAATGTTCTGGAAAGCGGGATGAAAGGTGAATAAAATACAGGAGAAAATATAATATGAAAAGATCTATACCAATTTTTATAACTTTTGTTTCTGCTGTTATTATGATTGTATTTTACTTTCTTAATCAGGATATAGAATCAGTCAAAAAATTTCAGGCGGGAATTTTAAACTGGGTAAGTATTATTGCAGCTTTTGCATTACTTCTTGGTATTTTTAATCTTTTATTTGTAAATTTTTACAAACTTAGAAGATTTAATAAAGATTCAATTTACAGTTTAGTTTTAATTGTAAGTTTTTTAACAATTACAATTTCAGGGCTTGTAGACGATACTAGTGCAACATATTCATGGATGTTTGAAAATATGCTAAGACCTCTTTCATCAACTATGTTTTCATTACTTGCTTTTTATGTTGCATCAGCTGCATTTAGAGCATTTAGAGCAAAAACAAAAGAAGCAACATTTCTTCTTGTCGCAGCATTTATAGTAATGCTTGGAAGAGTTCCGGTAGGTGCTATGATATGGGGAAAAATACCTTTAATTTCAAATTGGATAATGGCATATCCGGCAGCTTCAGCTCAATCTGCGATAATGATTGGTGCAGCACTTGGGGCTGTATCTGTTTCTCTCAAGATTATTCTCGGAATTGAGAAGACTTATCTTGGAGGTGAAGAATGATATTAAAATTCCTAAAAACTTTAGATAGAAGGATTATATTTTTATTTATGGCAATAGCTGTAATACTTCCTACTATAACAGGGCAGCGATTTCCTGTTCAACCTTCTCCTATGACAGATGATTTTGCATCTGTACTTAAAGAACTTAAATCTAATGATACAGTCTTATTGTCAGCTGATTATGATCCAGGTTCACAGGCAGAGTTGCAACCAATGACGCTTGCTTTTATGAAATATTGTTTTGATAATAATATTAAAGTTGTAACTATGGCATTGTGGCCACTTGGCTCTAAACTTATAGAAAGCGCTTTGAATCATGATAGAATATATATACCTAGAGAAAAAGCAATTGAGCTTATGTCTAAAGGGAAAAATGTATATGTTATATCAAAGAAAAGATCAGGTGCTGAAGAAAAAATCGAAAAAAGAGGTAATAAATATATATTTATCCGTGATAATAATCAGGGCGAAGAATCAATTTTGAATAATGAAGATAAATACTATGTAAAAGGTCTTTATTCAATTTATGATGATATTAAATATGGTGTTGATTATCTTGATATTGGTTATAAAGTTGGAGGTCTTGTTGTTATTCAAGGGATTGTCAATGATTTTGAAGAAACTGTAAAAACAGATACTTTAAATAATAAATCTGTTTTAGATTATCCTATTACTAGAAATATTAAAAACTTAAAAGATTTTTCAGCAGTTTTTACCATTTCCTCAGGGAATATGGGAATTAAAGAGTGGGTAGTTTATGGTAATGGTCCTACTGGAGTGAAAGTACTTTCTGGAGTTACTGCTGTATCAGCTCCTGAATTTCTCCCATATCTTACCTCAAAACAGCTTTCAGGACTTCTTGCAGGTCTTGCAGGAGCTGCTGAATTTGAAGCTGCAACTAATTATTATGAAGGCGAAGCTAGCAAGGGTATGACTCCACAGTCTTATGCACATCTTGTTATAATTTTCTTCATACTTCTTGGAAATGGTGTTTATATTACTGAAAAATATTTTATAAAAGAATAAAAGGGGTGGATAATGACAATTACAAATGATCCTGGAATTTGGGTCGCAGCAATTTTGACCTTAGCAATATTCAGTTTTCTAATTAAAGATAATCCTTTATATAAACTTGCCGAACATATTTTTGTAGGAGCATCAGCAGGTTATTATGTTGTAATAACTTATCATGAAGTTCTTGTTCCTAAATTAGTTACTCCATTATCAACTGGAGCAGTAAAAGATAATCCTTATAATCTTTTACTTATAATTCCTTTAATACTTGGAATTATAATGCTTACAAAACTTTCAAGAAAACATAGTTGGATGGCAAGATATCCACTTTCTTTTACCGTTGGTGTAGGAGCTGGACTTGGTATTACAGCAGTTATTAAAAGTGATATTATTTCACAAATATATGGTATTGCATTTCAAAAACCATTATGGTTTCTTGTAGATGGTAAGTTTGATTTCACTATATCGTTTTTCAATCTTATATATGTTGTATCTGTATTATCATCTTTGCTTTACTTTTTCTTTTCAGCAGAACACAAAGGTGTAATAGGTAAAACAGCAAGACTTGGTATATGGTTTCTTATGATAAGTTTCGGAGCGTCTTTCGGGTTTACTGTAATGGCGAGAATTTCACTTCTTATTGCTAGAGTACAGTTTTTACTTGAAAAATTCCTCGGAATAATGTCTTAATGAAAAAAAAAAATATTAAGTGGAAATATAGTTTTTTAAAAGAAAATTTATTAGTATCAGTATCAGTTACTCTGATGCTGATACTTTGTTTTTACTTAAGTTCATTCTGGATTCCCAATAAAGTTGTATTTCTTTTTTCTGTTTTTGTAATAATATATTTTAAAGAAGTTTATTTTCCTTTTAATTATGATTTATCTGAAAAAGATAAAAAAATAACGGTTTCAGGAGTATTTCAAAAAAAAGAAATAGATTTGACAAGGTTTTATAGAATAAAAAAATGGAAAAATGGTTTATTTTTAAGTACAATGGTAAAAGATACAGTTAGAGGAATAAGATTGTTTATAAAAAAAGAGGATATTTCAGAAATAAGAGAGATTCTTGATAGGATAATAAATGAAAATAAGTGAAAAAGAACTTGAAACTATTACAGAACTTGCAAACATGGTTGTAAATCGTAATATGACAGTGCCAGCAATATTATTTTTAGAAGCATATAGACCTCTTTCTTTTATTGGCAGTCAGGCAATGCTTGTTTTTAAACCAGTTGTAAGTCTTATTAGAAGTTTTAAAAGCTATGATATTTTACAAAAAATACTTGAAGAAAGAGATGGTATTGAGATTGTAATTAAAGAAATTGAAAGAATAGAAAGAGAAAAACAAAAAGGAGTGAAGAATGGCAAAGTTTGATAAAAATAAAATAACTAGGATCGTAGCTACAGATTGCGGTTCAACCACTACAAAGGCTATTCTTATTGAAAAACAGGGAGATGAGTATAGACTTGTAACAAGAGGTGAAGCACCAACAACAGTTGAAGCACCTGTAGAAGATGTTACAGCTGGAGTTCTTAATGCAGTTACTGAACTTGAAGAACTTAGAGGAATAAAAATAATTGAAAATGGTAAATTTATAAAGGAAAAAACAGATGAAAAAGGTATAGATTTATATATTTCTACAAGTTCAGCAGGTGGTGGATTGCAGATGATGGTTGCTGGGGTTGTAAAATCAATGACTGCTGAATCTGCTGCAAGAGCAGCACTTGGTGCTGGAGCAATAGTTATGGATACTATTGCCAATAATGATGGAAGAAGACCTCATGAAAAAATTCAGAGAATTAGAAACCTTCGACCAGATATGATACTTTTATCTGGTGGAGTTGATGGTGGGACAATAAAACATGTTACTGAACTTGGTGAAATAATTGCAGCAGCTGATCCAAGACCTAGACTAGGAAGCTCTTATAAACTTCCAGTAATTTATGCAGGTAATAAAGATGCGATTGGAGAAATAGAAGAAATTTTAAAAGAAAAAGTATCTCTTGATATAACAGATAATCTAAGACCTACAATGGAAAGAGAAAATCTTATGCCTTCAAGACTTAAAATCCAGGTTCAGTTTCTTGAACATGTTATGGCTCAGGCACCTGGTTATAAAAAACTTATGAAAATGACTGATGTTGATATAATGCCTACCCCTGGAGCTGTTGGTAAAATTATGGAAACAATTGCAGATATACATAATATAGAAGTAGTTGGTGTTGATATAGGTGGAGCTACAACCGATGTGTTTTCTGTGTTTAAATCAGATGAAGCTGAAAATGAAAAAGGAACTATTTTTAATAGAACAGTTTCTGCAAATCTTGGCATGTCATATTCAATATCAAATGTATTTACAGAAGCAGGACTTGATAATGTATTAAGATGGATTCCATTTAAAATGGATGAGGCTGAATTAAGAAATAAAGTTAAAAATAAAATGATTAGACCTACAACAATTCCTTCTCTTCTTGAAGAATTAATGTTTGAACAGGCAATTGCTAGAGAAGCTTTAAGACTTTCATTTGAACAACATAAATCGCTTGCTGTTGGATTAAAAGGTGTTCAAAAACAAAGAACAGTATCTGATATGTTTTGTCAGGAAGAAGAAAATCTAACTTTAGTTAATATGATAAATCTTGATATGATAATTGGAAGCGGTGGAGTTTTATCACATGCTCCAAGAAGAAATCAGTCAGCTATGATGCTTATTGATTCATTTTTGCCTGAAGGTATAACTACTTTAACTGTAGATTCAATATTTATGATGCCACAGCTTGGAGTTTTATCAGAAGTTCATCCTGAAGCTGCGACTCAGGTATTTGAAAAAGATTGTCTTATATATCTTGGAACTTGTGTTGCACCTGTTGGTAATTCCAAATATGGAAAACCTTGTGTTGAAGTTAGTTTGAAATATAAAGATGGAAAAGAAGAAAAAGCATCAATTCCTTTTGGAGAAATAAAAGTATTTCCACTTGGAATTTGTGAAATAGCTTCAATTACTGTTATACCTACAAAAGAATTTGATATGGGTGCTGGAAAAGGAAATGAAGTTGTTTCCAAAGTACATGGTGGAACAGTTGGAGTTATTGTTGATACAAGGGGAAGACGACCATTTAACTTGCCTGAATCAAGTGAGGAAAGAATAAAATCTTTAAAAAAATGGTATACAGAAATGAGTCTTTATCCAGGTTTTGAAAGATAATATAGATTGAAGGAGAGAATATAATGGCACATGCTTATACACCAGGATTGAAAGTTACTCCTAATACAGTTGTTATCAAGGAGAGAAGATTACCTTTAAAAGGCAATATTCTTGTAAAAAAAGGAGATAAAGTTAAATCAGAAGATATAGTTGCAAAAACAGAACTTCCAGGAAATGTTGTTCCTTTGAATGTTGTTAATATATTGTCAATAGCACCTGAAGAATTACATGAATTAATGTTAAAAAAAGAAGGTGAATCTGTAGAAAAAGGAGAAATGATAGCTCAGTCAAGAGGCCTTTTTGGCTGGTTTAAGACTCCTGTATTGGCACCAGCAAGCGGTGTTATAGAAAGTGTATCTAATATTACTGGTCAGGTTATAATAAGATTAAAGCCTATTCCTGTTGAATTAAATGCTTATATTGATGGAATAGTAGAAGAAGTTTTATCTGGAGAAGGTGTTATAATTACTTCAAATGCTATGTTTATTCAGGGTATATTTGGTATTGGTGGAGAAACTGAAGGAAAACTTGTAATTGCTGTAAAAGATATTAAAGATAAACTTGAAGCTTCTAATATAGATGAAACAATGAAAGGCAAAATAATAGTAGGTGGTTCTAAAGTCACCACAGATGCTCTTAATAAAGCAATTAAAGTTGGGGTAAAAGGCATAATTTCAGGCGGAGTTGATGCTGATGATCTTAAGAATTTTTTAGGATATGATATTGGAGTTGCAATAACAGGTCATGAAGAAAAAGGTATAACTTTAGTAACAACCGAAGGTTTTGGTGAAATAGCAATGGCTCAAAAAACCTTTGATTTATTGAAAAAAAACCAAGGAAAAAAAGCATCAATAAATGGAACTACTCAGATTAGAGCTGGAGTTATGAGACCAGAAATAATAGTCACTAATTCAAATATAGATTCTATTCCTAAAGAAGAAAAAACTGTTTGTAGTGAAGAAGAGTTTATTGGAATGTGTGTTGGAGATAATGTAAGACTTATAAGAGATCCTCATTTTGGAGAAATAGTAAAAGTTAAATCTCTTCCTGTAGAACTTTCAATTGTAGAATCTGAGACAAAAGTTAGAGTTGTTGAAATTGAACTTGAAGATGGGAAAACATTAATAGTACCAAGAGCAAATGTAGAAACAATTGAAAAATAGCTAAGATAAAGTTAAAGTCTAAAGGGTGTTGTTTTTTACAACAGTTTTTTATATGTATAGTGATTTTCGAGAATTTTATATGAAACAATGTCTTGATTTAGCTTTGTATGGTCAGGGCATTGTTTCTCCAAATCCGCTTGTAGGTTGTATTATAGTTAAAGATAATAAAATTATATCTACTGGATTTCATGGAGAAAACGGATTTTTTCATGCTGAAAGAGTAGCTCTTATGAAACCTGGAAATTATGAAGGAGCAACTCTTTTTGTTAATCTCCAACCTTGTAGCCATTTCGGAAATACTCCTCCCTGTACTGATATAATTATAGAAAAAAAAATATCAAAAGTAATATATGGAATAGAAGATCCTAATATAGATTCTGTAATATATTCTGATAATGAATTAAAAAAAAATAGAATAATTATTGAAAAAAATATACTAAGGAAAGAATGTATATTACTTAATAGATTTTTTTTTATAAATCATAAAAAAAATAGACCCTATATATTTGGGAAATGGGGACAGACTATAGATGGAAAAATTGCAGATTATAAATTCAAATCTAAATTTATAACTAATAATCAGTCAAGACAACATTCGCATAATCTTAGATTTTCTGCAGATGGTATTTTGGTGGGAATAAATACTGTGTTGAATGATAATCCTATGTTGAATATCAGACTTAAGAAAAGTAAAAATTTAAAAAGAATTGTAATTGATCCAGATCTTAGTATAAAAACTGATTGTAATTTAGTTAAAACTGCCAAGAAAATTTCAACGATAATTTTTTCTAAAGCATTTCAATGCGAAAAGGAACTTTTTTTAAAAGATAATGGGGTAATAATAAGAAAATTAGAAGATTTCAGCATTAAAAATATTTTAAGAGTGTTATATATAGAATTTAATGTTAAAATTCTTATGTTAGAAGGTGGAGGTAAAACATTAGGGAAATTTTTGAAAAAAAAACTTCTTGACGAGATATTTGTATATATTGCACCTATAATCTCAGGAGATAAAAATTCAGTTTCATGTTCTGATAGACAAGAATATGTGGATATAGATAATTTTACTCAATTTAAATTTTTGGGTCATAAAATTATAGAAGACGATATTTTATTAAACTATATTGGAGAAAGTGTAAATTGTTTACTGGAATAATTGAAGAGACATTAATGGTGAAAAGTCTTGTTAGAATTGGATTATTTAGCAGACTTACATTGGAAAGTCCGTCTTTTTATAATGAAATTAAATTAGGCGATAGTATTTCAGTATGCGGTGTTTGTCTAACTGTTGAATATATTAATGCTAAAGTTGTAGTTTTCAGTATAATGAATGATACTTTAAAAAAAACAAGTATAAATTTTTTAAAAACAGGAAATATTGTAAATATTGAAAGAGCTTTAAAAGTTGGAAACAGAATTGATGGTCACATTGTTTCTGGACATGTGGACTGTTTTTTAAAGATTAAGAATATTTCAAATGATATAAAAGGATATAACATTTTCTTTGATATACCTTATCAATATAAAAATTTTTTAAATAAAGGAAGTTCAATTGCTATTGAAGGAATCTCTCTTACTGTACAAGATTATGATTATTCAAAAGTAAAAATATCTATTATTCCAGAAACATTAAAAAGGACAAACTTTAAAAATAAAAAATCAGGAAATTTTATAAATGTTGAATTTGATATGTTTTTAAAAACCTCTAATAAAAATAATAATATTACTATCGAATATTTAAATAGTCTTGGATATATGTAATAAAAAACCTGTTTTTTGGAGGAATTATGTTTGAAAGAGTAAAAAATGCAATAGAAGCAGTTAAAAATGGAAAAATGGTTATTATTGTTGATGATGAAGATAGAGAAAATGAAGGTGATATAATGTTTGCTGCTCAATATGCAACAACAGAGCTAGTTAATTTTATGGCAAAAAATGCAAGAGGTCTTATTTGTGTTCCTATGGAAAGAAAAGATCTGAAAAGACTTGAAATACCACAAATGGTAAAAGATAATACATCTCCCTACACAACTGCATTTACTGTAAGTGTTGAAGCTAGAGATGGCGTGACAACAGGAATTTCAGCATATGATAGAGCAGTTACTATAAGAAAGTTAGGAAATAAAGATTCCTCTTCAGAGGATTTTGTAAAACCTGGCCATATTTTTCCTCTTGAAGCAAAAGAAGGAGGTGTTCTTGTTAGAGCAGGACAGACAGAAGCATCTGTGGATTTATGTAAGCTTGCTGGGCTTTTTCCTGCTGGAGTTATATGTGAGATTATGAATGAAGATGGTTCAATGGCTAGAATGCCACAAATTGAAGAATTTTCCAAAAAATATAATATAGATGTAGTTACTGTTCAGGATCTTATAAGTTATAAAATTAAAACAGAAAAGTTAATTAGATTTATTGATGAAACAATTATGCCAACTCAGTTTGGAGAATTTAGAATGCTTGGTTTTGAAGTAATGCACAATGGCGAACATCATGTAGCACTTGTGAAAGGTGTTTGGGATGAAGATGATAATATATTAGTAAGAGTTCATTCAGAGTGTTTGACTGGCGATGCATTTCATTCTTTAAGATGTGATTGTGGTAAACAACTTGAGTATGCAATGAAAAAAATAAATGAAGAAGGTAGAGGTGTAATTGTTTATATGAGACAGGAAGGGAGAGGAATCGGTCTTTTAAACAAAATAAAAGCATATAATCTTCAAGATAAAGGGTATGACACGGTAGAAGCAAATGAAAAACTTGGATTTAAAGCAGATTTAAGAGATTATGGAATTGGAGCTCAGATATTAAATTTTCTTGGGATAAAAAACATTCGTTTAATGACAAATAATCCAAAAAAAATAATAGGTTTGAAAGGATATGGAATGACTATAAAAGAAAATGTACCTATTATTGTAGGAAAATCTGAATTAAATGAAAAATATCTGAAAACAAAAAAAGAGAAAATGGGCCATACATTATAAAAAATGTGTTTATTATAAAAAGTAAATTTGAAAACAAGGAGTGTTTATGAAAGAAATCAATGGTATTTATGAAGGCAAGGATGTAAAAGTTGCTATAGTTGCTTCTAGGTTTAATTCTTTAATTGTAGAACAACTAATTAAAGGTGCAATTGATGGATTGATAAGAAATGGAGTTAATGAACATGATATTCAGTTGATAAAAGTTCCTGGAGCATTTGAAATTCCTTTGATAGCAAAAAAAATTGCAAATTCAAAAAAACATGATGCAATAATTGCACTTTCAGCCGTTATTAGAGGGAATACACCTCATTTTGACTATGTTTCTGCTGAAGTTTCAAAAGGAATTGCATATGTAGGGCTTGAAACTGATATTCCTGTAATATTTGGTGTTCTTACAACTGATAATACTGAACAGGCACTTGAGAGAGCTGGTGTAAAATCGGGCAATAAAGGATTTGAGGCTGCATTAACAGCTTTAGAGACAGTAAGCGTATTAAAAGCAATTTAATTGTATGAATTTAAAAATAAAAGAATATATAATTATTATTATGATGTCTATACTAATTGGTATAGGTGGAATATTTATGAGTTTTCCTATTACTCCTTTAATACCATTTACAATGCAGATATTTTTTGTATTTCTTGTTTGTTTTATACTTACTCCAACTAATGCTTTATTAAGTATTAGTTTTTATCTTTTATTAGGAATAGTTGGATTTCCTATGTTTTCTGGTGGCATGAGCGGAATTGCACCTTTTTTATCTCCGACTGCTGGATTTTTAACAGGATTTTTATTGTTTCCATTGTCTTTATTTTTGCCATTGAAAAATACATTTTTAAAATTACTTATTGTTTTTCCTTTTTTTTATTTATTTGGAATAACAGTTTTATCTTATATTTCAAATATGAGTTTTTTAAAAAGTGCTTCTATAGTATTTATATTTATTCCTATTGATATTTTTAAATTATACATAGCTTATATAATAAGCAAAAAAATTAATAAAGTGATTAAAACAGATAAAAATGTTCGAGTGTTAAATGTTTGAAAGTTGTGATAAAAAAAACCCCTTACATGGCTGTAAGGGGGGGATGCCAAACATTTAACATTTTCACCTGTTATTCTATGCTAAAATTATCGACTAGAATTCAAAAACAGATTAGAATTTGTAGGTAACCGGTTAGTTTTTTGGATCGAAAAACTCTCTTATCCTTTCGCCAACTAGGTTTACAGAAAATATTAATAAAAAAAGTACAATGCCTGGAAAAGTAGAAATCCACCATGAACGCAGAACATCTCTTCCTCCAGAAATAAGATTTCCAAGAGTTGGAATATCTTCATTTATACCAAGCTTTAAAAATGATAATGATGATTCAGTTAATATTGCTCCGCCAAAACTAAAAATTCCTGTTATTATAAGTGAATTTATACAGTTTGGAACAATATGATAAAATACAATTCTTATAAAAGAAGCTCCTATAGTTGAGCTTGCTAATATAAATTCTCTGTTTTTAAGTGTTAAGATTTCAGCTCTTGTTATTTTTGCTATATTTGGCCAGGTTGATAATACAATTGCTATTATAACATTCCAACCATTTTGAGGCATTGCTGCAATAATTGTTAGTATTAGAAAAAAGCTTGGAAAACTCATCATAACATCTATTAAAGTTTGAATTACAAAATCAATTATACCGCCGGAATAACCAGCTATAAGTCCTAATAAAAATCCTATAAAAATAGCAATTATAGATGCTAATAAAGCATAATTAATAGTATTAAAAAGAGCTTTTGATGTTCTTAAAAAAATATCTCGTCCATAAGCGTCTGTACCAAATAGAAATTCTGTAGAAGGAGCTTTGAATCTATGTATTATTGAAATAGAATTATATTGTTTTTCACTTAAAAAAATACCAGTTATAAAAAGAATTCCTAAAAAACATAATATTATTAAAAGTAAAATATTATTTCTCATTTTTTAACCCTTATTCTTGGATCAAGATAATAATAGAGAATATCAGCACAAAGATTGGAAAACAATGTTATTATAGCTATTATAAGTCCAATTGCCATTACAACTGGATAATCTCTTGCAAGTATTGAATTATAACCGAGTCGACCAATTCCTGGCCATGAAAATACAACTTCAATAATAAAACTTGATCCTATTATGGATGGTATTAAAAACGAAATAAAAGTAACTGTTGATATAATTGAATTTTTGAGTGCATGTTTAAAAAGTACTTTTTTTTCAGATAAACCTTTTGATCTAGCTGTTACAATATAATCTTCTTTTAATACCAAAATCATATTTGCTCTAACATATCTTGCTATTGTTGCTATATTTACTACTGAAAATGTAAATGCTGGTATTAAAATATGTAAGAATCTATCCCAATAAACTTGAAAAAATGAATAACGGTTAGGATATAGTATGAAATTAAGACTTCTTCTTTCAGAAGTTGGTAACCCTAAAGAAATTCCAAACCATTCTTTTGTAATGTCTGGCAATATTACTCCAAGAAGAATAACTAGTATAAGACCTAACCAGAATGCTGGAATAGAATAAAATATAAAAGTTATAATAGTTAAAGATTTATCTACTTTGGAATTAATTCTATACGCTTGCCAAACGCCAAGAGGTATGCCGATAATTATTGTCATTAAAAGAGCAGAAACATTAAGTTCAAGTGTTGCAGGTAGTCTTTCTATTATTTTATCCCATACAGGTCTTCCATCCCTGAGAGATTTACCAAAATCCAGAGTAAATACATTTTTTATCCATTCAAAATATTCTTTTAAAATATTAGTAATCCCAGATATGTTTTTGTAAAATATATTTTCGCTTTGTGTTGAAGTTGATGCTGAATAATTCATAAGTAAAAAAATTAGAAAAGTTATTCCTAAAATTGTAGGAAAAATAAAGGCTGATTTTTTTATAACATATTGTCTTATTCTGCCACGACTATTCAAAATGTATCCTTTTTATCTTTTTTTTGCAGTTTCTATAGCTTCACCAAGTGAATCACAAATATCAAATACTGTAGAAAGCTTTGTTATATCTAATATGTTTTTTACAAATGGTCTTACATTACAGAATATAACCACACCTTTTGCGTGATTAATAAGTTTGAATATTGCTGCAAATTTACCGATTGTTGCACTGTTTATATAAGCCATATTACCAAAATCAAAAATAAATTTTGGTTGAAAGTTATCATGTATAAGGTTAACAACTTCACCTGAAAATATATTTATATCTTCATAATTCATATTCCCAGAAGGTTTTACAACAAAAATATCTCCGTTTTTTTTAACATTAATTTCCATAAAGTCATTATATAATATCTGTATTAATATTTCAATAAAAAAAATTTCAAATTGTATGTTGACACTGGATTTATGACTATGATATTATGACATGACCGAATGGTCGGTAAGGAGGAGAATTGAAAAAAAGAGTATTTAAAAAATATATTGATTTATGCGATAGAATTGGAACTGCTAATGTTACTTTGTCCAAACTAGCAAGTGAACTTGATATGAGCAAAGCTAATCTTTATACATATTTTCCAGACAAAGAATCAATTATTGTTGAGATGATAGAATATTATATAAAAGATTTTATAAAAAAAATGTCTGATTCAGATAATGTTATAGCTGATCCTGTGGAAAAACTTAAAAGTTTTATAATGACAAATGTAAAAATTGCACTTGAAAAGGAGGTTTATTTAAAAGTAGTACATGACATTATTCAGAATAAACTTATTGCTGATAAAGAAAAATTATATAATATGAAAAGGTTTGAAAAAACTATTAAAGATATTCTTGTAAAAATATTATATGACGGAAAAAATAAAAATATTTTTTGTGAAAATGTTGACGAAGAAAGAACATCTGCATATATTTTAAGTGTATTGAGAGGAATTTTCTTTGAAAATCATTTTTTTGATGCAGATAAAAGAATGTTTAATATAGAAGAATGGGAAAAATACGGTGAAGAAATATTTATGTTGATATTTAAAGGAATTAAAAAATAATGGAGGCAATATTGTGAAAATCAAAAAAAATTTAAGTTTAATAGTTATAATTTTTATGTGTTTAAGTGTTTCTGCTAATTCATTTGGTCTAAGGGAACTTTTAGATATGACAGTGGATTTAAATCCTGATATTAAAATTCAGGATATATTACTTGAAAATTCAATTATGACTCGAAAAATAAAATCAAATGAAACTGGGTTTCCAGATATTTCTTTGTCTTATTCTCAGACAAGAGATAAATATCCAGGAGTTTCTGCCAAAGAAAATGGGCTTTTTTCATTAAGGCTTTCAAAAACTTTTCCAGGTCTTTTTATGACTGATAAGTTTAAAGATAGTATAGCTAGTTTGAATCTTCAAAAAGATAAATTAAAATATCAGACTATTAAGAATAATCTTATTTTTACTTCTTATGATTATTATTTTAGAATTGTAAGAAAAGTTAATGAACTTGAAGTTCATAGAACTAATGTTAAACTTTTAGAAGAATTACTTTCTATATCAAAAATAAATGTAGAAGCTGGAACTGGGTTAAAAAGTGATGTTTTAAGAGTAGAAGCTCAAAAAATCAATAATGAGATAATGTTTGAAACGACAAAAAATGAATTAAAAAACATTATGCTTGGTTTAAACGCATTTTTGAATAATTCTTATAGGGATTTATATAATGCTGTTGTTATGTTTCTTGAAACAGGTGGAGATCTTACAAAATATGGAATTGATCCTGCATATAAATTTAAATCACAAAAATTTGATATTGAAAATATTGTAAACAATAATCTTGAAAATCTTCCTGATATTAAAATGTATAAAAAAGATATCGATTTAATGCGCGATTCAATGCAAATAGCAAAAAATGCTTTTTATCCTGATTTTAATCTAAATGTTTCTAAAACTGAAGTAGATCATACAGATTCACCATTAACTGTTAAAGATAATGATTATTCTATATCTATGGTTTTTACTCAAAAATTATATGATCAGGGAACAACAGGTCTTAAAATAAAACAAGCTCAAAATCTTCTTAAAACGGCGGATATTAATTATAATTATCAAAAAAGTATTAAAGAAGCAGTTTTAAGAGAAAATATTTCCTCTTATGAAGAAAGTGTATGGAGAACAGAAGCTTCTGAAAAATCTTTTGCACATGCTAGAGAAAATATGAGACTTGTATCTGAAAGATATAAAGCTGGAGATGCAGGAGTTATTGAACTTATTGATGCTCAAATACTTATGACTAACAATCAGCTTTCTTCTTTAAAAGCATATTATGATGAAAGAATTAATTTAGGTAATATATATAAAAATATAAATAGCATAGACGAATTATGGAGGCTTTCAGATGAAAAAAGGTAATGCTAAGTTGGTGTTTGCAGGAGTTGTAATTGTTATTTTAGTTGTTTTAGGTGTTTTTTTATCTAAAAAAAATAAAATTACAAAAAAAGACATAAATGTAATTGAAGAAAAAAAGATTAATGTAAATGTTAAAATGCCAGAAAGAGGAAATATTGGAAATGAAGTTGTTTTTAATGGTGAAGTTAAAGCTATGCAAGAATATATACTTAGCTCAAGAATTGGTGAAAAGATAAAATCTTTTTATGTTGAAAATGGTCAAAATGTTAAAAAAGGAGATATTATTGTAGAACTTGATGAGGTAAATTATACTCAGCAGTTTAGAAAAGCTGAAGCTAGTTTAAAATCAGCTCAGACAAATTACAATATAAGTAAGAAAGATTATGATAGAAGTGCAATTCTTTATGAAAAAAAAGTAATAAATGATAAAGCTTTTGATTCTGTGAAGAATAGTTTTCAGAGAGCTCAAGAAAGTCTTATTCAATCTGAAGCTCAATATGAAATGTCAAAAAGAGATTTTGAATCTTTAAAAATTAAAGCTCCTTATGATGGAATAGTAGTTGATAGAAATGGTAATCCAGGTCAACTTATATCTCCTGGTTTTGTTTTTGGAAGAGTTCTTAATATAGATAAAATAGATGTTGAAACATATATTTCAGCTGAACAGGTAAATTCTATTAAAATTGGTTCGAAAGCTGAAATAAAAGGGCTTTTAGGTGAAGTATCTGCAATAAATAGAGCTGCAGATAAAAATTCCAGAAACTTTCTTGTTAAAATAAGATTTGATAATAAAGATTATAGATTTATTGAAGGTTCATTTGCACAGGGATTTATTTATATTGATTATTATGAAAATGTATTATTAATACCTAATAATGCACTTCTTTATGATGCAAATGGTTATTTTATATTTGTAAACAATAATGGTAAAGCTAAAAAAATTGATGTTAAAATCAAAGCAAAAGATAAAGAAAAAGTATATGTAACTGACATGAATGAAAATCTTGAAATTATTGTATCAGGTCAATCTATATTAAAAGAAAACAGCCTGATAAATATATCGGAGGAATAAAATGAGTTTATCAGGTATTGCAGTAAAAAAACCAATTACTGTACTTATGGCTGTAGTAGGTGTCTTTTTTATTGGATACTTAGCTTTAAATGGTTTGAGTATAGATTTGTTTCCAAATATAGATTTTCCTGTAGCTTTTATACAGGCAATATATCCTGGTGTTAATCCTACGGAAATGGAGAATCTTGTTACAAAACCTGTAGAGGATGAAATTGCGACTGTAGGTAATATTAAGCAGATAACTTCTTATTCACTAGAGGGTTTTTCTCAGATAATTGTTGAGTTTAACTGGGGAGAAAATATAGATTTTGGGGCAATTGATCTTAGAGAAAAAACTGATACAGCAAGAAGAAAACTTCCGGCTGATGTAGAACAGGTAACTGTTTCAAAGTTTGATATTAATTCTATGCCGATTATTTCTTTGTCAATATCATCAGATGATATTGATTTAATTACATTGAGATCATTGATTGATGATGAAATAAAACCTGTTATAGAAAGAATAAAAGGTGTTGCAACTGCTGATGTAAGCGGTGGACTAGAAAGAGAAATTCATATTAATGTAAATCTTAAAGAACTTGAAAGATATGAAATTTCTATGAATGATGTGATTTCTTCTATATCATCTGGTAATAGAAATATACCAGCTGGCGATATGGAAGAAGGTCAATTTAAATATCTTATTAGAGCAGAAGGACAAATTGCTTCTATTGATGAATTAAAAAACCTGACAATTAAGAAAAAAGGTGAAGCAATAATTACTATAAAAGATGTAGCAGAAGTAAATGATACATTTAAAGATATATCTTCTGAATCAAGAATAAATAATAATTCATCAGTTACAATATCTATTAAAAAAGAAACTGGTGAAAATCCTGTAGGTGTTTCTGATGGATTAAAAAAAGTAATTAAAACTCTTGAAATAAAATATCCATATCTTGAATTTACAATAGGTCAGGATTCATCAGATTTTATTAAAGATTCAATAAATATGGTTACAACTAATGCAATGACAGGTGGTTTACTTGCAATAATTGTACTTTTTCTTTTTTTGAAAAATGCCAGAAGTACCGTGATAATTGCAGTTACCATACCAGTTTCAATTATTGCAACATTTTCTTTACTTTATTTAAAAGAAGGTATAACACTAAATCTTATGACTTTGGGTGGACTAGCTCTTGGTATAGGAATGCTTCTAGATAATTCAATTGTTGTTTTAGAAAATATATATAGACTTTTTAGGAAAAAAACAGATAAAACAGCAGTTGAAAATTCAGTATTTGGAGCAGATCAGGTTGTAATGCCAGTTCTTACTTCTACACTTACTACTCTAGCTGTGTTTTTACCATTAGGTTTTGTTCCGGGAATGGTTGGAGAAATATTTTTTAATTTGGCTCTTTCTATAATATTTGCACTTATTTCTTCTTTTTTTGTAGCTTTTACTGTTATTCCTTCATTGACTGCAAAATTTCTTAAAATAAAAGAAAACACAACAGACGAAGGTCCAGTTCTAAGAAAAATCAAAGGATTTTACGAGAAAAATCTTAATAGAATAATAAGTAAAAAAAGAAATACTTGGATGTATTTTGGAGCAATATTAGTTATATTTGCTATTACTCTTACAATGTTTCCTCCAACAGAATTTTTTCCAAAAATGGATAGAGGAGAATTTTCAATAAAATGTGAACTTATAGAAGGCACAAAGCTTGAGGAAGTTGATAAAGTTGTTAAAAGAATTGAAAAAAGACTTTTTTCATATGTTGGTACAAAAGAAAATCCTGGTATAATTGAAAAAATAGTTACTGATATATCACTTGGTAGTGCAACAATAAAAGTTAAAATGGTTACTGTTGACAAAAGAGATATAACAACTGATGAATTTATTGAAAAATTAAGAAATGAAACAAAAAATATATCAAATTTAAAACAAATGACCTTTTCTACTCAAGGAATGGGACCTGGTGGTTCAGGTAAACCTATTAAAATAGAAATAACTGGAGATAATTTTGATATTATTGAAAATATTTGTCTTGATATAACTGATAAAATAAAAAATATAAATGGACTTAAAGATATTGATTCTGGCGTATCTCAGGGTAGACCTGAGGTTAAAATAGAAATCAATAGAGAAAAAGTTAGAGATCTTGGAATAAGTTTTGCTGAAGTAGCTAATGAATTAAGAACATATATATATGGTTCTATTGCGAGCACTTTTAAGGAAAATGACAAAGAATATGATATTAGAGTTAAGCTTGATGATGATATGACTGATGATCTTGAAAAAATCAGAAATATGAGAATGCTTTTGAAAGGTAAAACTATTATTCTTTCTGATATTGCTGCAATAAATCTTGATTATGGTTATACAACTATTATAAGAAAAGATAAAAAAAGAACACTTTCAATTGAAGCTGATTTATTTGGCAGACCAATGGGAGCTATTGTTGCTGATTTAATTCCTATACTTGAAAGTTATGAACTTCCAGAAGGATATTTTTATAAGTTTGGTGGTGAAGAAGCTGATAGAAAAGATGCATTTGGAGATTTAGGACTTGCCCTAATTGCAGCTATATTTCTTGTTTATATGATAATGGCTTCACAGTTTGAATCACTTCTTGAACCATTTGTAATAATGTTTACAATACCTCTTTCAATAATTGGTGTTGTAATGTTTTTAAATTTATTTAATTTATCGTTTTCTGTTACAGCTATAATTGGAATAATTATGCTTGCAGGAATTGTTGTTAATAATGGTATTCTTCTTATTGAGTATATTAATCAGCGAAGAAGAGAAAGAGGGCTTTCAAGACATGATGCTATAATGGAAGCAGGTCTTGTTAGAATAAGACCTATTTTAATGACAACTATGACTACAATGCTGGGAATGGTTCCTCTAGCACTTGGAATTGGTGCAGGGTCTGATTTTTTCCAACCTTTAGCAGTTACTGTTATTGGTGGTCTTATGTTTGCTACAGTATTGACACTTACATTTATTCCAGTTACATTTATAATAATAGAAGATTTTAGAGAATGGTTCTTTTCATTATTTAACAAGGAGAAAGTGTGAAAAAAACAATCTTTATAATTATATCAATTATTTTGATTATAACTGTTATAAAGTTTTCAGCAGGTTATTATTTAAGTAATAAATTTTCAAAAGATGTTGAAAAATATGCAAGTGAGAGTTTAAATACAAAAGTTTCAATTGAAAGCATTTCAACAGATATTTTTTCAAATATATCTATTAATAAAATAAAAGTTAATGAACCGCAGTCAGAAAGTATATTTCTGACTGCCGGCTCTATAAAGTGTTTTTATACTTTTTCGCAAATTTTAAAAAGAAATTTTATTATAAAAGATATAATTCTTGAAAAAATAAATATAAATATTCAGAGATTTTCTAATTCAACATTTAATTTTCAGAAATTTAAAAATTATGTATATAATTTAGATATTTTTCAAGGTAATAAAATCTATGCAGCAGAGAATTCAAATATTCTTCCAGATTATATAAAAATTGATGATATAAATGCAAAAAAAGTAAATGTAACCTATAAAGATCCTTTAATAAAAAATACTGTTGTAACAGGTGACATTGATGTTAATTTAAATATAGAACCTTTAAAAGCTATTGTTTCAGGTAAACTTTTTGAAGGAGAAGATTTAAAGCTTGATATAAAAAGTACAGACAATGGTATAAAAGGTGATTTTTCATTAAAAAATATAAATGCAATAAAATATAGTGAATTATATTCTCCTTTTATAGATACTTATGAGATAAAAATTAATTCACTTTTATTGGATATAAAAAGCGATTTTATTTTTTTAAAAGAACTTTCACATAATTCAGAAATTATTATAAAAAAATTAGAAATTGAGTATAATTTATTCAAAATCAGCATGAATAATCAAAAAATACTTATTAAAGATAAAGATATAATATTTGAAAATAATATTGTTTCAATTGCAACAAAAGATAAATTACTTGGAAATATTACATTAAATGGAATATTTAAAGATTTTAAAGAATTTAAAAGTAAAATAAAGACAGAAATATACAAAAATTCAATTTTATCTATATTTGGTTTTGAAGGACAAGATATTCAAATTGAAAAATCAATGCTTGAAGGGAGTTTTGAAATTCCAGACATTAGCAGTCCAAAAATTCTGATAAAATCGGATTTAAATATTCCCTCTGGGAATTATTTTTTTTTTACAACAGAAGGACAAAAAGTTCAATTTCCATTTTCTAATATGAAATTAAAAGCTTCAATGTCAGATAATAAGATTTATATAATTGGAAATGCTAATATTCTCAATGGTTCTCTTGAAATTAATACAGTATTGAATGATTTATCGGAATTATCTATGGTAAATGATTTTAAAATCAATTCAATTTCAGCTGAAGAATTTTTTAAAATTAATAAACTTATTAAATTCACAGTTTATGGTGATTTATCAGGTGTTTTTAATATGACAGGGAAAGATTTTGATATAAGTACTTTTGAAGGAAAAGGACAAGTAGAACTTTCTAAAGCAGTATTTCAAACAATGTTTATTGATAAATTGCTTGCCAAATCTTCAAGTAATACATTAAAAGATTTACCTATGAAAAATATTAAAGCTGATGTTTTTTTAAAAGGTGAAAAAATAAGTTTTGGCAAAATTACAGGAACTGGTTCTGATGTGAATGTTAATGGTGATGGATATGTATCTATTGATACTTCAATGAAATTTGATGTAAATTTTGATATTCTTGAACCTTTTATAAAAAAGAACAATCTTGATAAATTTTTATCAACAGAAGATAATTTTAAACTTGAGATTGCTGGAACTTTAATGGAACCTGATGTAAAGAGTAATATTGATGATATTTTAAAATCTAAATTAAAAGATATTATAAAAGAAAATAAGAGCGAAGAGCTTGATAAATTAAAAGATAAAGCTAAAGATTTTTTTAAAAAATTATTTTAAAACAGATATAGAGATAACGGTATGTGAAGCGTATAAAAACGGTATATGGAGCGTATAAGAACGGTATAAAGCAAAAACAATTTTTTACCACGGATAGCACGGATTTACACGGATAAAGATAAAAAGTTTTTAATTTTCTAAAAGTACTTCTAATTAGATTTGAAGCATCGCTAATTTTGACGAAGTCATACTAATTTTTAATTGCTTTACAAGATTTTCTAATTAAACTATCAAACATTTTGTTTGATAGTTGTTAATATTGTGGCTTAGCCACACTAATCTCTAATTGTTTCTTGTGTTTTAACCCTACAAACTCAACTAACCCTTTAACTTCTAATTATTTAAAACAAAACTCTTGACAATATAAACATATATTATTAAACTTGATTTATATCAAGAAACATTCAAAGAATAATATCACAAAAAATACATACAAAAATTTGGACTTAAAATAACAGATTATTACAGAGAACAGATAGATGTTTTTTTAAAGGATAAAGATAAAGAAAAATTCTTAAAAAAATATAAATATATAGAAAAAGC
>Ga0265293_10000553_pt1 | contig 88314 bp, 81 predicted proteins | sample Munlanlewell138R_FD_192505 | JGI IMG/M metagenome (GOLD analysis project Ga0265293, IMG submission 192505) | Leachate microbial communities from a municipal landfill in Southern Ontario, Canada - Leachate well 138R | ecosystem: Engineered > Solid waste > Landfill > Unclassified | place: Canada... | reverse complement strand
ATATTAAGGATGAGTTCATCGATGTTTTTAGTAGGTAAAATTAATCAAATCCCCATAAAATTCACATGTCCCATTTTATGACTTGTTACACACTGAAAAAAAAGTTTAGAATATATTAAATTTTAGAATATCTAAACACAAATAAAACGAATAAAATCATGAGAAAGTTATTGTACTTACCAGTAGTATTCCTATTCATCTTCTCAATTCAAAGTTGTAAGAAGAAAAAGATTGAAATCATTGATGTTAACGATGGTGTTGAAACTCCAGAAACTAAGGACCCAAAAGTTATAGCATTTGAAAACTATCTTCAAAGTGAGATGGATCTTCAAAAAATACCCGCTATTTCAGTTATTATTTTCAAACAAGATAAACTTCTTAGTGAAAGCTACATGGGTAAATCTAATTTAGAACAAAATATAAAACTAGCCAACAACCATTTGTTTTTAACAGGATCTATTTCTAAAGTACTTACAGCCACTGCCCTACTTCAGCTCTACGAATATGGTCACTTTGATTTAAACGATAACATCAATGATTTCCTGCCTTTTAGCGTATCAGTTCCCAATCATGCTACACCAATAACTTTCAAGATGTTATTGACACATACCTCTGGAATTGCAGATGGAAGTGCATTAGACGACCAAGTTTTCTATGACTATGACAGTCCTATCCCTTTAGATTATTTCATTGAAAACTATCTTGAACCTGGAGGAGATTTTTATAATACTTCAGAAAACTTCAATGGTTTTGAGCCTGGAACACATTATGAATATTCAAATATTGGAAGCGCATTAATGGCCGTTTTAGTAGAACAAATCTCAAGTGAGGATTTCAACAGTTATTGCAAAACCCATATTTTCACACCTTTAGGAATGAACCAATCATTTTGGAGATTAAATGAATCTGTTCAGTCTAATTTACCAATTGTGAAACCCTACAAATATGTAAACAATCAATACCAAGCATTACAGCAATATACATCTACTGACTACCCAAACGGCGGACTCAGAACCACTGGAAGAGATTTGTTTAAGTTTTTCTCTGCCCTTGTAAACAAAGGAGTCTCCAATCAAAACCATCTTTTAAATGAAAACACCATTGAATTAATGGTAACTAAACAAATTCCATCAATCAATAACAAGATGGGATTACATATTTTCATCTTAAATACACCTTATAACCTTTGGGGTCATGACGGAAAAGCAGAGGGTGTAAGCACAATTGTTGCCTTTAATCCTATAACAAGAATAGGTGCAATTATTCTAACAAACCAAGGAGATGCAAATTTGGATGAAATACTCGTTGAAAGTTATAATCTAGGATTAAAATTGTAGAAATGTGAAATTTTGAATAGTTGTGAAATGAAATTTTAAAAAGCTTTTTAAGGATATAAGAAATGAAATATCAAAAAGCATGTTAACTTTATTGAAGCATTTGAGAAGTACGATTTTAAATAATAACAGATAATTCAAAATAAAAGCTTTGATAGAAAACGAAACAAATAATTTCATAACAATCCTAACTTTTTATTATGCTCATGAAGTGGCAATAGTTCGCAGTCGATTAGAAGCAGAGGGAATTGAATGTAATATTGTCGATGAATTAACAGTTCAAGTCAATCCTTTATATTCCAATGCAATTGGAGGAGTAAAGCTTCAAGTTAGAGAAAACGATGCAAAACAAGCAATTGAAATTCTAAAGGAAAGTGGTTATTTAACTGAAGAGAATCTTAAAAAACCGAATTTCAAAGTCATTTCGTTTTTTGACAAATACACCTCAAAAATTCCATTCTTAAAGGAAATGCGTTTCGAAATTCGTGTGATGATTATTGTTACCGTTTTGGTAGGAATAATTAGCATTCTAACCGTACTTTTAAACGCAGACAATAGCTTTTGAATAAAAGAACAAAGCAAAAACATGGAACTATTTTAGTTTTAACTTGAAATTTCTACTGGAAACTATAAGTAAAGAATCAACACGATTAAACCACAACTCTTTCTTTCTCAAATCATAGCATAAAAATCACTACTCCAACTATTCATTTGGAACGATTATTGACTATTTTTAAACCAAACTAAAACACATGGACATCCATTTCAGTAATGTAATTCCAATTCCACTTGCAGGAATCCGGCACAGCGATAAAAGTATTTGGGGCAATTCATTCACTTTAAACAAAGGAGAAAAGGTAATGCTTAACGCTTCGAGTGGAAAAGGCAAAACGACATTTACACATACACTTGCAGGAATCCGAAAGGACTTTAATGGAAGTATTCGTTTTGACAATAGAGAAATAAACTCTTTCACTCCTGAAGAATGGTCTGATTTGCGAAAGGAAAAAATAAGTTTTGTTTTTCAAGACTTGCAACTGTTTTCGCAATTAACGGTAGAAGAAAATCTTTTGTTAAAGAATAACCTTACAGATACCTTCACTTCTTCCGAACTCAGAGAAATGCTGGAAGAATTAGAAATTGATGATAAATGGGCTGAACGTTGCGGAATTCTCTCAATGGGTCAGCAGCAAAGAGTTGCGATTATCCGTTCATTATGTCAACCTTTTGATTGGTTATTGATGGACGAACCATTTAGTCACTTAGACGAAGAAAACGCTCAAAAGGCACTAAAACTCATCAATAGAAGAGTGAGTGAGATTAAGGCAGGCTTCATATTAACAACATTAGGAGAGAATCACAATTTTGATTTCGACAGAGAATTAAATTTATAATCAATGATCAAAAAGATATTATTTAGTTACCAGAATAAGAGTCAACTTATCATCGCAATGATAGGTTCTTTTTTGGGTTTCACTTTTTTAGTGACTTCAATTCACTATTTGATTCGTGTGAATGAATTCGGGGAAGGAGAAGAAATTTTAGGGAACAACACTATGATTATTCAGAAGAAAGTAACGAATTACAGCAGTATGAATCTTTCAAAAAACGACTTTAGCGAGCGAGAAATAGAAAGTATACGAAATGAAAGTTTCACAGAAGGAGTTCAGCCTATTCTCAGCAATAGTTTTGGCGTTTCCTTACAAACCGATAGTGAACTGGTTCCATATTTTCGTTCGGATGTTTTTGTGCAATCGGTAGACAATGACTTTACGAAAATAGATTCTGAAAAATGGAAATGGTCGGAAGAAGATGAATTTGTTCCCATTATTTTACCAAGGGATTTCTTGGTGATGCTCAACACCTTTGCAAGTGCCAAAGGAATACCGCAAGTTTCAGATGATTTAGCGAAAACCATTGGATTTAAATTTACTCTCTATAATGACAACAAAAAAGAATGGAAAAAAGTTAGAATTGTTGGTTTTACAAACGAAGTTTCAGCAATTTTAGTTCCCTCCTCATTTATGCAATATGGAAATCTAAATTTCCCTACCGATATTCCTGCAAAAACAACACAGTTAATGTTGACAGTAAAAGAAGGTCGCTTTGGAGAATTTGAAAACTACCTTGAAAAACGTTCTTTGGAATCGAAGGAAAACTCAATGATAGTTGGAAAACTTAAAAGTGTGGCTGGAACATTGTTTTCCATTTTAATTGGAATCAGTGTAATTACAGTATTTCTTGCTGGTTTGGTATTGGTACAATATGCACAATTATTAATTTCGAGAAATGAATACGAAATCAGAACATTATTGCGCCAAGGCTATTCACCCAAAAAGATAACTCAAACGATTTTGCTCTATTTTGTGAAAGTTTTCGCAGTAATTTCCGCAGCTAGTTTAGTCGCATTTGGAATAACTAAATTCTTTATCGACAAACTATTAATTACAGGTGGAATTCACATCGCATCCGGTTATACAATAGTGAGTATTTTAGCTGTTATTTTCGCTTTTGGAATATATACAATTGTCAATTATTTCAATGCAAAACGTGGTGTATTAAGGACTCTGTGATCTATTTCGTTAAAATACTGTTAAAGGAAACACCTTATAATTTATTCATCGTCTGAATAAGTAAATACAATTTATATTAGCATTAAACTGAAGAATCATTATGAAGTTAATAAACACATTTATACTAATTGCATTCATCGGAATCGGTGGTTTCGCACAAGAATTAAAGTTTAAAGTGACAGGAATAAAAGACACCACTGTCCACTTAGTAAAATATGTTGGCAGTAAGCTTTACTACGCTGATACAGCCCAATTGGTAAACAGCGTTGTAACTTTTGATGGCAGTAAACAAGAGCCTGGAATTATGGCGGTTTTGATGCCCGGTCAGCGTTATTTCGAATTTATTTATAACAACGAAAAAGTGCACATGGAGACTAAATCTCCAAACTACTTAGACCACATGGTAATTAAAAAGTCGAAAGAGAACATCATTTTTCTCGACTATATGAATTACATGAAGTCCAGTAGAGAAAAGGCAAGTGAACTACAAGCAAAAGTTGATGCACTTGGTTCAGACGACACTGAGGAAAGAGCTAAGTTGACTACACAAATTGATGAAGTTGGAAAAGGTGTTATCGCTTATCAAAACAAAGTAGTGAAGGAGAACCCAACAACTTTAGTTGCTAAAATCATTAAAATGTCAACAGACATACAAATTCCTGAGTCTCCTAAAGATGAAGCTGGAAATGTGATTGATCCAACTTTTGCCTACAGGTATTTTAGAGATCATTTCTTCGACAATATAGATTTAACAGATGACCGTTTGGTAAACACACCTGTTTTACAAAACAAGATAGAGTATTTCTATTCAAAGAATATGTTAGCGCAACATCCTGATACTATCATCAAATACGTTTTTCCAATTATCAACAGCATTCCAGAAGAGTCTATGATGTATAGATTCATCGTTACCAACGTAACGACACACTTTGAGAAATCAAATCTCATGGGTATGGACAAAGTAAAAACACACATGGTGAATAGTTTTTATTGTGCTCCAGCTAAAAACGGAGAGCCAAAAGCACATTGGATGGATCAAACAAAATTGAAAGAATTATGCGAAAACACAAAAACACAAATGCGTTTAGTTCAAGGTGAAGTTCCACCGAATTTAATTTTACCAGATTCAACAAATTTAAAATGGTACAATCTTCATGAAATAGAAGCTGATTATATTATTCTTTATTTCTGGGATCCAGGATGTGGACATTGTAAAAAAGTAACTCCAAAACTTCAAACTTTATACGAGAAGAAGTTTAAAGATCGCAATATCGAAATTTATTCTGTTGGTAAGGCTACAGGTGACGATTTTGAAGAATGGAAGAAGTTCATAAAAGACAAAAATCTCACATTTATTAATGTTGGAGTTACCCGTCCAATATATGAACAAGCAAGTGAGAATCCATATTCGCTTATTCCTTCAAAAACAACTTTGGAATCAATCAATTATCAATCAACATATAACATTTATTCAACTCCACGGGTTTGGATATTGAATAAGGACAAACAAATTATTGCGAAATCATTGACAATTCCTCAAATTGAAACTATGCTAGATGATCTACAAGGATTTAAAGACGAAGAAAAGCTTTTTAAATTGGATGAAGACACGGAGGTAATTAAATAGCAGTATTAGAAAAAGGCAGAAGATAAAAAAGAGGCGAAAACTAATTTCCGCCTCTTTTTTATGTGTAACACATAATTTTATTGATCACTCTTACATTTTTCTTCAGGTGTTGCTCCACAAAGTCCGCAGGCCGCTCCTTCCTCTTGCAAAACAGGGTTATTACTAGCACAAGTGCCGGCAAATTTCCCGTCTTTTTTCGCCCAAATTTTTATGGCTATACCTCCAAAGGCCAAAGCCAACAATACGATTGCTATTAATATTACATCCATTACTTTAGTTCTTATACCAATTCACTTTTCTATTGCCAATTGGAATTAATATTCTCCACAAATTTACAACAATTGAATCAATTATTCAAATCTACAAGCTTTCCTTCTCCATAAGTTTCAAGTGAAATTGTTGAAGGAATCCCAATATATTCAATGTTACCTTTTTGATAAATTATTGCCGACAACTTAGTACCACTGGCATTTACCAACATCTTTCCAACGGTATTTGATTTTACAATAAGGTTATTCAGCACTTTCAAAGAGCGTGTATCGCAAAAACTATTTGTACTGCAATGAAGGTGAGCAGAATTTACTTTTCCCCGTAAGATAAAATCTCCGAAACCGTTAGTGACAGTAGCGCTTGTATAGCCATTAAGAAGTGTTAAATCAGTACTTCCAGCACCATCTCGAATCATTAATCGCAATTCATTGGAACGCAATGTATCTAAACTTTTAAGCTCCTTACCTCCTTCGTATTGAATGTATCTTATCGAGTCAACATAAATTTTAGCACGAATTTTATTCTTATAAGACCGCAAAAAGTTGCATTTATTCTTATCCAAAATTGTCAATTTCCCATTTGAAAACTCAACATCTATATGCAATAACAAATTTTCACCTCCTGACAACTCAACTTTTGTTTCATTTCCCTGAACTAAAGTATAATACAAGTTGTCAAATAAATATAGTGAATCTATCTTCTTATCAGTACTCACAATGCGTTCAGACTCTTCTCCAGCGCCCTTTAAACAAGCTCTGTTCTCTGCTTTTTTACAAGAGAAAAGAAATAAAACACTAAATATTATCAAGTACTTTTTCATCTCCATCTATAAATAAGTCCGTATTCAAAATAATCTGCTTTAGCCCAATGAGATTTAATTGTAAAATTCCCCCAAAGACGATCTGTAAGCCTAAACCTACTTCCAAATTTATGAAACCATTGTCCAGCTGGGTCTAGTGGATTTATAACATACCTGCCCATTCCAACAAGTAGTTGCATTTTATTTACTGGCAAAACATAAGCAGCATATACTCCAGTTTGGACATTTTTAATCTTTCCATGGTTTCCTTTATTGTATTTTACAATTGACTCATTGTAAATCGCATCAATTCCTCCCTCAATAATGCATTTCAAACTAACTCTGTATTGTGTATAATTAGTCAGTGCAACAACTCCATAAGTATTTCCTCCAGTAGGATAAATCTCCTTAATTGAGCCAATCAACAGGGTGTTAAAAGACCATGTTCTGAGCGGTAGGCTAATATAGTTTTGGCTAGCATTCTCTTTAAATTCAAGCGAATTGAAAAAGCGGGTATAATTAATTCCAACAAAAGGAAGATTAACCCCTAGGTTCGGTAGCCTATAGGCTCCATTTGAAAAATGTGCCATACTAACTTCTATCCCGATTATATTCTTTGAAAATTGCTTTTCAAAACGCAAGCCCATATTCACCAAACAATTAAAATTTGAGCCAATCACATTGTTTTTGGGATTTTCAACTACATCATGCTTTTTTGTTACCCAAGCCAATCCAAAACTCAGTGCATTTCCAAAACTCCAGCCGTTTTTCTTTACATAAGGAAAATAGATTCCGGCTGCAAAACCAATCGATTTCCCTAAAACATCTCTATTTCCTAAATCATAATAAAATGAATTCAACTCAATTAATGGGAAATTGAAATCATGATGCCATTGTTTGTCCCCATTAGTTTGAATAACAGCTTCAATTTGAACACCGTAAGAATGTGCTAAATTCAAATGGGCCATTGTAGATCTGTGCGGCAACAAAAAACCAATTTGAGGAGTAATTGAAAGACCAAGATTTTGACTTTGGCAAAGTATCTTAAAGTTAGGGAGTAAAAGCCCTACACATAATATTATTAACAATACTTTTTTCATTTTCAATTAATCTGATTTTAAAGTGACCCTCTAAGTTAAAAACTTCGTGCAAATATCGAATATTATTTTTATTGGTTTCCAGAATCCCAGTATATTGCAATAACATTCCAATTATTAAGAAATTTTAAATTCAAAATATAGGTGTAAGAACAACTAATGCTATTATTTTTGTTGAAAACTTGAGAATGGACGAACGATTAAAGGCATTTGAACGCTTATTAGACATAATGGATGATTTGAGGGAAAAATGCCCATGGGACAAAAAACAAACGCTTGAATCTTTAAGACACCTCACCATCGAAGAAACGTATGAATTAGCGGATGCTATCATGGACAATGACCTCGATGAATTAAAAGGTGAAATTGGAGATTTGATGTTACACATGGTTTTCTACAGTAAAATCGCTAGCGAAAAAGGTGCTTTTGATATAACAGATGTGTTGAATGCCATTTGCGACAAACTCGTTCACCGCCATCCTCATATTTATGGTGATGTAATTGCTGAAGATGAAGCCACTGTAAAAGCAAATTGGGAAAAACTCAAATTAAAAGAAGGAAAAAAATCTGTGCTTCAAGGCGTTCCTAAATCATTGCCATCTTTGGTGAAAGCTGCTCGAATTCAAGAAAAAGTGAAAGGAATTGGATTTGATTGGGACGATTCAAAACAAGCACTGGCTAAAGTTTATGAAGAACTTGCTGAACTTGAAGAAGAAGTGAAAAATGATACTGATCAAATAGAACAGGAGTTTGGAGACGTTTTGTTTTCAATGATTAATTACGCTCGATTTATTGGTATTAATCCAGATACTGCTTTGGAAAAAACCAATAAAAAATTCATCAAACGCTTTCAATTTATGGAAGAGAAGCTAAATGAAGAAGGGAAGAAATTTGACGAAATGAATCTTACACAAATGGACCTTTATTGGGAACAAGCAAAGAAAGCTTTAGGCTAATTCTTTCTACAGTAAAATAAACCGTATATACTTTTTAAAAAAATCACGTTAACAAACGCTAAAAAAATCCTTATCTATGCGTGATATTTATTTACTTAAAATTAAACATTTTGAAAAAAACACTTTTTTTCTTAACGATTATACTTTCAACAACCACGTTAATCGCACAAACTGAATTTACAGTTAGGGGTTTTGTCTACAAAGCTGACAATGGAGAAGCTGCTGCATTCATTAAGGTTTTAATTAAGCCTATTGTATTTAAAGCAAACGATGAATTAAACGGAGCGACAACAGATTTGGATGGATATTTCCAATTCTCTGCTTTAAGAGCTGGTGAATATGCTGTTGAAGTGAGAAGTCCAGAACATATAACCGTTTTTGACACTATTGTTTTAGGTGATAGAGAATTAGTTACACTTCGCTATGAATTAACAAAAAGCGAGGAAGTGAAAGAAATGGAAGAAGTTGCCATTTTTGGAAGAGACCAATCGAAGCGTACGAATGTAGAAATGTCTGTAAATAAATTAAATCAAGAAAGCTTAGAACGTTTACCAAGTTTTGGAGCTGAAAATGATATTTTATCTGCCTTCGCAATTACACCTGGGGTTATAAGTACAGGTGACCAAGGTGGTCAACTCTATGTACGTGGTGGAACGCCAATTCAAAACAAAATTCTTTTAGATGGAATGACAATTTACAATCCCTTCCACTCTATTGGCTTTTTCTCTGTTTTTGAAACTGAGTTAATTAAAAGTGCAGACATTTATACTGGTGGTTTCTCTGCTGACTACGGAGGACGAATTTCTTCTATCATGGATATTACTTATAGAGATGGAGATTTAACAAAACACGGAGGTTTAGTTTCTCTTTCTCCATTTATAGGAAAAGCAGTTTTAGAAGGTCCAGTATTTAAGAATAAACATGCTAAAGGAAGCGGTGGATCTTACATTTTCTCTGCAAAACACTCATTATTAAACTATACCTCTAAAGATGTTTATCCTTATGTAAATGATGGTGAAGGAATGCCTTTCTCCTTTACAGATATTTACGGAAAATTCACAATTAAAAGTCCAGAAGGAAGTAAATTCTCTGCTTTTGGATTTAGCAACAACGATGCTGTTAACTATGACAATATCGCTGATTTGAACTGGAGTTCTTACGGTGGCGGACTAAACTTCACTCTTGTTCCAAGCTCTAATCCAGTAATTATTAAAGGACACTTAAACGCCTCTAATTATGATATTTTCTTCCAGGAAAAAAACGGAGAAAAACCAAGAACTAGCGGAATCACTGGTTTTGATGTTGGATTTGATTTCTTATACTTCTTGAAAAACCAATCAGAAATAACTTATGGATTTAATATTGGAGGATTCTCTACTGCTTTCCAAACATATAATGAGGTAGACAGAGAAATTAAAATTGAAAACTACAATACTGAATTGAGCGCATACCTTAATTACAAACTGGTAAAAGGTCGTTGGGTATTTAATCCAGGATTGAGAATTCAAGCTTACCCTTCTATTCCAGTTGTTGTTCCAGAACCTCGTTTAGGTATTAAAGTTAACGCAACAGAAAAATTGAGATTTAAAATGTCTGGAGGTTACTACTCTCAAAACTTCACTTCTGCTTCTAATGATAGAGATATCGTAACTTTATTTTATGGATTTATTTCTTCACCAACAGATGTGCAATCGAAATTTACAAAAGTAAACGGAGAAGAAATAGAACCAGAAAATGGACTACAAACTTCTTGGCACGGAATCATTGGAACTGAATATGATTTAACCCGAAAATTGACCTTAAATGTTGAAGGATATTATAAATACTATCCAAAATTAAGTAATATCAACGTGAATAAACTTTACGATGACACTCCAGAGTTTAGTCATATTTCAGATATCTATAAAAAAGATTTCTTAATTGAATCTGGTGTTGCTTACGGAATTGATGTATTGCTAGAGTTCAAAAGCAATAGATTATTCTTGTGGGGAGTTTATTCTTTCGGAAACTCTGAGCGTTGGGATGGATTCAATTATTATACTCCTTCTTTTGACCGTCGTCACAACATTAACCTAGTGGCTTCTTACTCATTCTTAAAAGACAAAAGTTTAGAATTGAGTTTACGATGGAACTTTGGTTCAGGATTGCCATTTACCCCTACTTCTGGATATTACCAAGGTGAAGACTTCAGCGATGGTGTAACAACAGATTATACAACTTCTAATCCTTCTGAATTAAGCATTCTTTTAGGCGGAATGAATACTGCGAGACTCCCAACTTATCACCGATTTGATATAACAGTTAAAAAGAAGTTCGCGTTTAAAAATAAAACAATCTTAGAAGCGAAAGCTGGTATAACAAACGTTTACGACAGAGATAATATCTTCTACGTAAATCGTGTTACAAACGACAAAATTTATCAACTCCCATTCCTACCAAGTATTGGATTGAGTTATGATTTTTAAGTTAAAGTTAAAGAATTATACAAATTCAAAAAAGGGCAGTCCAAAGGATTGTCCTTTTTTGTTTTAAAGAAAATAACAATTACGAACGGCCTTAACCCACAGCGTAGCTAATTAAGGAAAAAGCCTCCACAGGTGGATATAAAGGGAGAGGGGGCGCTGAAGCGCAGGGAGTGGGAGCCGATAAAAATCGGCAGGGAGAGGGAGAGGATTCCTTCTCCCTTCTTGTTTAAATGCCTGAAGGCATTTGTTGTTTTTTTACACAGAGAGCAAGGAGAAATCACAGAGGGACACAGAGATTTTTCACTAAAAAGTAAAAAACAGTAGGTAACAAACAACACTCTAAACAAATACAGTCTCCTCCTTTCTGTTTTTCTCTGTGAATCTCTGTGAAAACCCTCTTTGTCCTCTGTGTAAAATAAATTCGCAACGGGCGAAAAATGTAGTGAGAAAGACAATTGGAATTGTAGTTTCAATATTGGTTTTTTCAGAATGAGAAAGAGTTCCGTACAGTAATCGGAAGAGAGGGAGATGAAGAGGGAGAGGGAGAGGATGGCTTCGATTTTGGATGAATGACCCGTCCTTCTTTAGCCACCAAAAATCAAGTCACAAAAAAAACCTGGTCCGATTCCTATAGGAAACCGATACCAGGCTTTAAATATGTTTTAATCCTTTAACCCAGAATTCTGAACTTAAGAATCAAGCAACAAAATATTATTGAATAATGATATTCTTCGTTACAGAAGTAGCATCATTAGCGATTTTTATAATGTACATTCCTTTATTCATGTTTGAAACATCAATCGTTTTCTTACCTCCGTTCAACAATGTAGAGTAAACTTGACGACCTTGAACATCAGAAATTGTAACATTTGCTGTTTCTACAGTTGAAGGTAATTCGATGTTTAACTGATCAGTTGCTGGAACTGGGTAAACTGAAGTTTTTGCTAATTCATTTGTAGATAAACCAACAAAAGTTGAAGGATCTTCTAAACTCATTACCAATCTAGAAGAAGATAATGAAGCACCTCCTGTTGATGTGAAATCAATTGAAGAGTGAATGAAAATTGGTAAACTACTTTGAGCGTGGTCATAGTACTCGTATTGAACACGAATCATTTGAACAGGCCCGATAACCATTAATGTAGTATTAATTGTATCTGTAATTCTATATCTTAAAACATTATTATAAGAATTATCAGCCAATATTAAAGTTCCTTTGCCATCAACTTTAGCTTCTAAACCACCGTCGAAAGCAGCTGTTTGTGGAATACCTAAAACATAGTCAAGAGTTCCTGAAAAGTTATCAGTAATTGCTGGACTATTCTCATCCATTGGGAAACTATACAAAATTGCTTGATCTGTATCGTATTTTGCTACAAGCTCACCAATACTTGGCTCTTCAAATACAAAACCATGCCCCATTAATTCAGTTGCTGAACTAGCAGAGAATGTCTTCAAGAATCCTTCCATATCAATTGATACAGTTGCATTTGGAAAACTTGAACCATTAGGAGAATTAGCTGCGTCAACAGCAGTAATATTTCTAGCTTCATTATTATAACCAGAATAAGTACTGTAATCCCAAGTCGCATTTGCTCCTGTTTGACTAGCAAAATTTGGTGCTAAACTGTCAATAACAAATAGAGTTATTCCATCTCCATCAGCTGGAGAATTAGTTTCTGTAAACTGTGCAAAAGCGGCTGCTCCAACAAATAAAGAGGCAACCAAAAGTAGATTTTTCTTCATAATTATAAATTTTAGTTAATCAAATTTAAACAATATTAAATGAATTATACAATAAAAAAGTTAATCTCAAAAACTTTAGGAGTTGTTAATCGTTAACTTTACCAATTAATACGAATTAAAAGCCCTATGCGTTGGAAAAAAAATTAACAATAATTTCCTATTTTGTAATTATCTTTATTCTAATCACTACTGGTTTTTTCGCATTCCAACTGCCTAATTCAACTTTAAATTACAATTTTGAAGAGTTTTTTCCTGCACAAGATAAGGAGACAAATTTCTTTTTTAAACATAGAGCTCTTTTCGAATCAGACAATGATTTTATTTTAATTGCTGTTGAAAGAAAAAATGGAATATTTGATCAAACATTTCTAAGGGAAGTAAATAGCTACGCAAAAGATTTAGAAAAGCTTCCAAATGTTCAATTTACCCGTGATATCACAAACGAAAAAGAGATATTTATCTACGAAGGAGGGATAAAAGGTGAAAGGCCATATATCCACCTAGATTCTACTCAATTCTTTCAAGATTCGCTTCATATTTATAAGAATAAGGAACTCATCAATACTTTGGTGAATGTTAAAGGAAATGCCCTCACGATTTTCCTGCGACACAATGATTTCTTAAGTAAAAAGAAAAGCGAGCAACTCGTAGCGGATGTAAAAGCGGTCACCGATAGATACGATTTTGAAAACGTGAGAATGGCTGGCAGAACAGTTGGACAATTGTACTATATAGATACCATGATTACGGAAATGTCGACCTATGTAGGAATGAGTATCGTATTGGTTATTGTTTTCTTATTGATCAGTTTCAGGTCTTTATGGGGACTTTTAGTTCCTCAAATAGTTATTATTGGCTCAATGATTTGGATTGTTGGATTCATGGCTTTAATTGGTAAACCTATCAATATTCTACTCATTGTTTTGCCCTCTATTATGTTTGTCGTCGCTATGTCTGATGTCATTCACCTCATCTCTAAATACCTCGAATTACTTCGTTCTGGACTAGAAAAAACAACCGCGATTAAAACGGCTTTCAAAGAAATAGGAATGGCAACTTTTCTCACCTCCCTTACAACATCAATTGGATTTTTCTCTTTACTTTTTGTAAACGTAATCCCTATTCAAGATTTTGGAATATACACTGGTATTGGTGTTTTAATGGCGTTTGTACTCACCTATTCTACCCTGCCATTCTTATTTTATGTTACTAAAGTTCCGGCTGTTGGGGAGAAAGGAAAAACAAACTTTTGGAGGCCTGTAATGCGAAAGATTTTCTTAATTACTCTAAGAAATAGAAAGATTATTCCATGGATTGGAATTGCGATAACGCTGATTTTTGCTTATGGTGCCACCTTAATTGTCGTCAACAACTTTATTATGGATGACGTCAGTCCAAAAAGTGAAGTAAAGCAAGATTTCGACTATTTTGATGATACATTTGGCGGTGTTCGCCCTTTTGAATTAGCCATAAGTTTAAAAGACTCTACTGAAAGTATATGGAATGTTGATAGATTAAAGGAAATGGAGAAAGTTGAAAACTACCTTTCCAATGAATATGAGGTAAATATCAATACTTCTTTAGTTCAATATTTAAGCATTTTGCATAGGGCTTCTCATGCTGGGAACACAGATTATTTCAACGTTCCTGAAACAAAGCAGTACCTCACCAAGTACAAAAGAATGCTGAAAATGGCCAACCAAGGGAAGTTTATTCGTTCTGTTTTAGATTCTACAGAACATACCACGAGAATTAACGGTGGGGTTCCAGACTGGGGAAATCAAAAAGCTACTGAAGAAAATGAAAAGTTCTATGCTTTTATTAAGAATGAAGGACTAGATGAACACCTAAACATTCATATTACCGGAACAGCACATTTACTCGATAGAAATATGAGTTATATGTCATCTAGTTTAATAGAAGGACTTGCTTTCGCTATAATCGTTGTTTCGATTCTCATGGCAATTCTCTACAAATCCTTAAGAATGCTCGTGATTTCAATAATTCCAAATATAATTCCTTTGATTGTAATTGCAGGTGTAATGGGATACTTTGACATCAATTTAAAAATCACCACAGCAATTGTTTTCACCATTTCTTTTGGAATTGCTATTGATGATACCATCCATTTTCTAAGTAATTTTAAATTAGAATTGAAAAAAGGAAAATCAAAAATCTATGCAATAAAAAGCACCTATTTAGGAACAGGAAAAGCCATTGTTTTAACTACAGCGATTCTTGTTGGAGGTTTCAGCATGTTACTCATGTCAAACTTCATGGGAACATATTACATGGGATTAATGATTTGCATCACCTTGATTGTGGCCGTTCTTGCCGATTTATTTATTCTTCCTTTGCTATTGATTTACTACTATCCAGATCCGAATAAGAAGAAATTAATTAAAGAAATCCCAAGTGATTCCCAAGCGAATTAAGAAAGGCATAATTGGATAATCAGTATCAATTCTCGTTTTTGGATCATTGATTAACGAGGAAAGGTTTTCTGCTTTCACGAAGAATCTAAACTCATCGATCGAAAGTGCAACAAATGCATTTAAACGCACTAAAGCTTCTGTTTTCTGCTGTGCTGACGGTATTTGCAATATATCCAAAACGCCATTGTATTCCATAAAGTTATAAGCCGTTTCATATCCTAAATCTGCACCTAATGCAATTCCAAGTTTTTGTGCTTCAAATAACTTTGTTTGGAAAGTAATTCTATTCATCGTAGAGAAAACAGGCTGGTAATTATAGTTGGCAGAATTAAATCGAAGTGTTGCTGTTGGATAAAATGACCATTGTCCTAATCTCACCCCCGCTTTCAATTGAAAAGCTCCAACAGAAACTAAATCCAATGTATCTTGTCGCCATTCGTTATTGATGAAGTAGCGTCCGTTATTTATACTTGTCCAAAGCACAGAAGCCTCTACGAATGCACTATCTCCGTATTTCATACTTCCACCTGCTTGTAACTTTTGCTGCATTTTAAGTGCTTCAATATTCCATTGATAATAGTTTGCTGTATGAAAACGCTGATACGGTGTTGGGTATAAATTCTCAAAATTAAGTTGACCTTTAATCGCTAGGTTATTGAGCATTTTGAAATGTAATCCTGCGTAATTTTTAATCTCGCCTGTTGCTCCAATTAGGTTGAAATAAAACTCATTTTTAACACTTAAACGACTCCCTAAAGAAGCCCATAAATTTGAATGTAAATACACTTCGTTAGTATCTCGGTTAACTCCCAAATTTTGATTTCTCCAGTATTGATAATTAAGTGTTGCATCAATTTTAAAATGTGGAGAATTAAAATAAACTCCAGCACCATTAGAGAGGGATGCTGTTTGATATTGGTCACGTGTTGTTCCATTCGTATCAATATAAAAAGTATCAATTCCTGAATCATCAAACAATTGCTCAGTAAATTCTCTTCCAGTAATCTTAAATTGGTGTTTCGTTTTAAAACCTGATCCAATAACAGAATCCCCAACCATTCTAAGGTAATTGTCCCATTTTAAATCCAACTCTCTCACTCTGGACCTTGCTTGTTCCTTTTGAACAGGTGTAAATTCTAAGCCAAAATCCTCAATTAATGAATCTGTTGCAATCCCACCATTTTGAGCCAAATCATGGGCTGCATAATATCCTTCAAAATTCATTGAATATCTTTCCTTTGAATGGAATAGACGAAAATCTAAATCATTTAGTCTATAATCTCCATTTCTCAAAAAGCCATTACTCGTTCTGCGGTTGTAACGAAAATGAAGATGTGTATTTAGATTTAAAAATTGATGGTATTCCAAATTCAGGTCTTGTGTAAGTGAAGAACCGAAAGCATATTGAAAACCCAAATAAGGCAAGCCGGTAAACTTTGGAGTTATTCTTCTTTCAGAACCAATATAGGCCAACCCGCCAGGACTCAGAAAGGTATTTTTTGCTAAATTCCTTTCATATAACTGTCCAAACCCCGAACCAGGTCGCAAGGTAATATGTCCAATAAAACTTCCATCAATAGAATCGAGTTGTACACCACTAGAGCGATAACCAATCTTAATGGAGTCCATTTCGTGAAAAAAGAATTCTTCCTGACCCACCGAAATGAAAGAGAAAATAAGGGCAAAAATGACTAAAGAATATCTCACTGGAAACGATTAGTTTTTGAAATGTATTCAACGTAATGGTAAAGAAGGCAAATTTATGATTTAAACCTTAAAAGCACATATAATGCTTGGGATTTTTCGATTGTTGATGATTAATAGGAATAGATAGTGAATCCATACGACTTTTTGTGGGCTTCGATTTGTTTTATTGGCTCTATATGGCTTTGTGTGGGTGCAATTAAATAATGAATTTATATCACTTTCATTTACTTCAAAAAGTCACGACTCATCATGAATTATAGTCATATTCTGCACTCAGAGTTGAATTACAAAAACTTACTTCAAAATCTCAAGGTGAAGAAATGAGTTAACCTAAATCGTTACTTCAGGAATAATACATATTCCCATTTAAAAGCAAGATGTCACAATCTTATATGTAACTTCTTGATTAAAAAATGATTATGGGACAATCTTTAGTAAATAACTATTTGCATATTGTTTTTAATACAAAAGGTGTAAAATCATTAACTTATCCTCCTATTGAAAAAGAACTGCATGTATACATAACTGGAATTTGTAATAATTTAGAATGTCCAGCTTTAATAGTTGGCGGTTATACTGATCATATTCATATTTTATGTAAACATTCTCAAAAAACAACTTTGATGGCATTAATTCAAAGTTGATTATGATGAAAGGTATTTATGGGATTGAAACTAGGATCACTTTGAGATAATAGATATTCCTTTTCGAATTTTATCGTCCGTCAGCCGACAGACTTTTTTCAATAAACCCACACAGAATCATATAGAACCGTTTTATTTCTTTAGACCAAGGACTTATATCCTTGACTTTCGCTGGTCGTGCCATCGATATTTTTTCAGTTTAAAATCACTTCTATTGATTACTTGATTAAATAGTGTTTAAACAGCGTTTAAATATTGATTTTTCGAAAACAAACAACACAAAACACAAGGGTTTAACACAACCCATTTGCAAAGAAACTAGAAAAATAATCAATTAGAGAACATGTTGTCTTTTCAGCTTCTTTGCTTAGGATGTGACGATTACTCACATTAGGTGGATGGTAAATTTTTTTAAACTTCTATTTTTTAAATTCAGGATATTTTGAGTGAAATCTCAATATAAACTGTAGTATTTTTGATAAGCTCCCTTATCTCCTCTCAAATATCAAGATAAGAAATGGATTGAAAAAAATTATGTTGTGAAATGCAGACTATTTGTTGTGAAATACAAATAATTCGAAAATAAAATGATTAATATCACTTTTTACAAAGACTTATTAACAATATACCTTACAGGAAGTTATGCCGATATGTTCTAGAAAGGGGGATTTCTATATCGTCTAAGTAGATAAAATATCCTTTTATTCGTGAAATCTTAGACATATTTACAATGAAGGATTTATGGCATCTTTGGAAATTATGCGACAAGTCGTTCTCTAATTCTTTTAACTGTTTTCTTAACACATAAGATTTGCCTTCTAAAAACACTTCAACATATACGTTATCCGATTTAAAATAAAGAACATCTTTAGGATCTATCATAAATTTCTCCTTTCCAGATTCTATAAGAATTTTCATATCTAATCGCTGGGTAGCCAAAGTTACACCAGCTATAACATCAATTTCCTTAAATGGCTTTGAAATATAGGCTACGGGATTGGTAACAATTGCTTTATTGAAAGTTCCACCTTCCGTGTTTGCAGTAATAAATATAAAAGGAATGCTATGTTTTTTAAGTTCTAAAGCGATGTTAATACCATCAACTCCTGTAGACAATTGAATATCGAGAAGAAAGACAACATCTTTTAATGAAGGCAAGTCAGCTAAAACACTTTCGCCATCATGATACATTCCAATAACATCGTAACCGTTATTTTGTAGTATTTTTTTTAAATGATTAGCAACGAAAAATTCATCTTCAACTATTACAGCTCTTTTATTCATAAAAGTAAAATTTATATTCGCCGATTCTCGAATTAAATTTCAAATCAACTCCTCCAAATCTAACAATTAAATCTTCTATTAAATTTATGCCGCTGTGTTTATCGTAGTTTAATGGAAACTCAGAACAGTCTTTATAAGTAAACTCAAATGAGTTTTCGGTTTTTTGAACTTGAATAAAAATATCTTCCTTAGTACACCTGTGTTTTAAAGTATTGGAAATCATTTCATTAAGCACCAATCCAAAATAAATAATGCGTTCACTTTTAATTTCAAGGTTTGTAAAGTCACTTATGAACTTTACTTTTTCTTTAGAGAGATCTTGAAAATATTCTATAATTTCATTAAAATATTTTTTCAATTCCACCTTCTGATTATGCTCCTCAAAGTTCAAAACTCTATGTAAAGCAGCAATAGTCAAAATCTTGGATGAAATATTACCTAATAAAACTTGACTCTTATGATTGTTTCCTTCTTTGTCTAACTCAATTATTGACAGAATCATCTGAAGATTGTTCTTAATCCTGTGGTTACTTTCTTTAATCAGCAACTGGTAGTTGTGGTTTGATTGATTTAAAGCACGATTGGTCACATTCATTTTTCGGGTCAAGCGCCTTTGTTTTAAAAACAAAACAATTAAGATCAAAGACAAAATCACAAGAACAACACTAAAAAAAACGTTGCCCATGATTCTTCTGTTCTTCTCAACAATCATTAAATCTTTTTGCGCAATAACTTCTCTGTTCTGGTTTAAATCTGCTTTTAATGAATCAAATTCATAAAGTAATTTCAATTTTCCTATAGTGTTGTCCGCATTGTTATTTACAGCATCAATCATGGCACTTTTTTCCAAAACAGTTTGCTTAAAATAGTTGAGACTGTCATGTTTTATATATGCAAAATAATGTCCTAGAAGATTTCTAGAAACGGTAACATTAGGAAAATAGCTGCTGCTTTCTGCATATTTCAAAACCAAGTCTTTCAAAGAGTCTAACTCTGGACTCAACTCAGCAATTGACAATCTAAATAAGCCATTCAATGAATTGTGATAGTTTAAGGTGTCTTCGTTTATTAAAAAAATACGCATTGCATCTTTGTAATATCTTGCAGCTGCATTTTTGATCTTCTTACAGTCTTGACCAACATAAGCACATTCATCAGAATGCAGTGAAGCCTTTAAATTATAAAAAGAGGCCAAGCTTCCTAGATTGTCAATTTCCTTAGAAACTTTTATTCCTTCAGTAATAATAGGCTGTACAACCTTCATACGCTCCTCCCTAGTATATTTAGGATTTTCCAGAAATAATGCAGCTTTTCTGAAGTCTACCTTGATTTTTAACTCTCTGTGATTATCCAAATTAGGCAACATATCTAATTGATGCATCGCATCATCAAATTGATAGGAAAGTCTTAAAACCCGCGCTACTAAAGTGCGGTAATCGACTTCGTTTTCCAAAGTTTTTGTAATTTCTTCAGAATTTTCAATCTCCTTTAGTTTGCGCATTGCTTCCGAATACTGCTGTGTATCGGTAAGCAATCGAATCATTTTTAGCTGCTGTTCGAATGTTGGATTTTGAATACTATCCCTTTGAGAAAAAGCAGTATGAATACTTCCCAATAGAAGAAAAACTAAAAACAAGTACTTTAATTTGGTCTTCAATAATTTCGTTTTTCTAATTTTGCAATCTGGTAACATGGCTTATTTTCAAATTATACAAGAACTCCTAAGAACAACAGACCATCTCAATAAATTTCATTCATAATTTCTACAAAACAAATTTATGATTTAATCTGCAAATCAAAGTACAAAGGAATAAAAACATCCTGAGGAATTGACTTCAAATTCTATTTCACAATTCCATCAATTCCATTGGACAGATAAAGGTGTGACAAACAAACTTGTTGTTTCGGCTCTCACTTCCTCGTAGCATAAAACCAAGTTCTCTAAAAATATTTCAACAAAACCAGTATCGAAATTAAAACCAAGCATTCCTGTTGCATCAGTTACAAACTTCTCTTTTTTTGGTTTTATTGAACTTTTAAGACTCAACTTGTGAGAAGCCAAAGCGATTCCAGCAATTACATCAGTCCTTTTAAATGGCTTTGAAATATAGGCTACTGGATTGGTAACTATTGCCTCATTAAAAGTCTTCTCCTCTGTGTTCGCTGTGATGAAAATAAATGGAATATCCCTTTTATTGAGCTCTGTTGCTATCCTAATTCCGCTTACATCCGTAGACAATTGAATATCCAAAATGAAAATTGCATCCTTTATAGAATTCAAATTATTCATTACCGCTTCACCATCATGATAAATCCCAACAACTTCATAACCGTCACTTAACAAAATGTTTTTTAAATGATTTGCTACGAAAAACTCATCCTCTACTATTACCGCTCTTTTATTCATAAAAATAGAATTTATATTCTCCTTGTTTTGGATTAAACTTCAAGTCAAAGCCACCAAACCTAACTATTAAGTCTTCAATTAGGTTTATCCCGTTGCTTTTATTATAAATATCAAAATCTGAGTCATCCTTATATACAAACATAAAGTATTCATCTAATTTTGACACACTAACAGCTATATTACCCCAACCTTTTCGGTGTTTCAATGTGTTTGAAATCATTTCATTTAATATCAAACCGAAATAAATAATGCGTTCACTTCTAACTTTTGGATTTGCAAAGTCTACAGAAAACATAACTTTCCCTTGAAATAAATCTTTGTAATACTGAATGATTTCATTGAAATACACTTTAAGCTTTACCCTCTGATTGTGTTCTTCAAAATTCAATATTCTATGCAACGCTGCGATAGTTAGTATTTTGGAAGAAATATCTTCCAACAAATGTTTGTCTTCTTTATTATATTCGTCTTTATCCAACTCGATAATAGACATGATCATCTGTAAATTGTTCTTTATTCTGTGGTTGCTCTCCTTAATCAAAAGCTGATAATTGTCATTTGACTTATTTAGAGCTAGGTTTGCAACATTCATCTTCTGCGCCAACTTCTTTTGTTTTAAGAATAGAGCAATTAAAACAAGAATGAATCCACCTAAAATTATACTGTAGAAAATATTTTGAATAATTCTACTGTTTTTTAATTCTATGTCTAAGTCCTTTTGAATTACTATTTGCCTATTATTTTCTAAATCCTCCTTTAGCGAATCAAATTCATATAAATCTTTAAGTTTGCTTATGGCATTCTCTCCATCCTTCCTAACAGCCTCAATCATGGCTAATCTTTCAAACACAGTCTGCCTCAAATAGTTGATTGAATCTTCTTTATAATCCAAATAATACATGGATAATAATTTTCGAGATGCTAAAATATTAGGATAATAAGTACTCTCTTTTGTAAATTCCTTAATTATACTTGTCAATGAATCTAAGTCAGAGGATTTGGTTTTTAACTTTAATCTGTACAAGTTATTTAATACGTTATGGTAATTTAAAGTGTCTCCAAGGGCTAAAAACAAAGACATAGACTCTTTGAATAAATCTGCTGCCATCTCTCTATTTTTAGTACAATTGAATCGTAAAGAATCACACTCAGCATTGTACATCCACGCCTTTAAATTTTTAAAAGAGGCAATATAAAATGTATCGACTATCTTTTTTGACACTGCAATTCCCTCATCAACAATTGGATAAACAACCTTTATACGACGTTCCATCGAGTTTTTAGGATTCTCCATATAGAGGGCTGCCTTCCTGAAATTGTATTTGATTTTCAATTCTTCATGATCATCAAGATTTGGAAGGAGTTGCAGCTGGTGCATTGCATCATCAAACTCATAAGAAAGCCTTAAAACCCTAGCGATCAATAACCGATAATCAAGTTCTAAGGACAGAGACGATTTTATCTCCTCATTATCTTCGAGTAATTTCAATTGCCTCAACGCTTCAGAATACTCTTGTGTATTTGTAAGTTCTCGAATTAATTGAAATTGATCCTTGAGTGGTAAAGATTTATTAATACCCTGTTGAGCAACACTTATTGAAATGCTGCTCAAAAGCCAAAAATAAAGAAATGCTATTTTTACAATACTCTTCAATATCAAATTTTATTTACTCAACACCAAGAGATGGAGAGTTATCTTTCGTTTTCAAGTTTACCTCCCTTATTAATCACACATAAAAACTAAGGAATTTTAACCCCTTTTATCCACATTACACTATCTACATTTTGCTTCCTTGTTTTGAAATCTTTTAGATAATTACCTAGGTAGTTCCGATAAAACTCACTTGATACATATAATAGATTGTAATTAAAAACTAAAAAATCTGCTTTGGGCAATATATTATTAGTACTAAATTTATACAACTTGTCTTTTGAATGATAGGTTTTAAGAAAATCAAATGGTTATATCATTATTTAGGTTTTCATATTAATTCAAATATGGCGATAATCTTGATACTTTAAATAGAATTGTTGTGAAATGCTGTTTATTGTTGTGAAATGTAAATTTTGAGAATAAACCATTTTATAAACAGAGTGTTTCAATTAAAAAAGATGGAAATAAAAAATCAAAATCCTGAAATAGATGAGAGGAAAACAATTTTATAAAACAAAAAACCCATGTAGTTGAATTCTGAAAACTTTGATTGACATTTATAGAACCTCCGATTTATTTCTGTAATCCTCTGGGTTATCCTTTTCGCAATGCGATGAAGGGAGGCTCGCCATTGATTAATCAAGTACAGTTCTAATTGTTATATTTTAAGTTTCAAATAACGCTACATGGGCGGTCAAAAAGACCTCAAGCAATTCGAACACCGTTGTGTGATTACTTGTTATATAAAAATAGGTAATTAATTCCATTCGTCCTAGCATTCTCTAAAATAATATGAAATATAAATCGCTATGGACTGAAATTAGAGGTTAGATTTTAGAAATTAGGCTGCTAGACTTTAGAGGACAGACTTCTAGATGCTAGACTACTAGACACTAGATTATTAGACCTTAGACGTTAGATTGTAAGACACTAGAATGCAAGACGTTAGATATTAGACTGTCAGATGTTGGCCGCTAGTCTGCTATAGACTGTTTTTTTATCTATTGTCCAATGAAGTTTATTAGAATCTTAAACCAGATATCCTGTTGTTGAATTTTTCGATTTTATGATTTAACAGTAAATTATTGGACAAAAAAAACGGATGATAAATCGTCCGTCATTTACTTAATAAAGTAAAAAGCCCATGTAGTTGAATTCTGAAAACTTCAGACTTTCATTTTTAAAACCTCCGTTTTACTTCTGTAATCCTCTGGGTTATCCTTTTCGCAATGCGATGAAGGGAGGCTCGCCATATTTAAAACAAGTACAGTTTTAATTGTGTTTTTTTAAGTCTCAAATAACGCTACATGGGCGGTCAAAATGACCTCAAACAAATCATACACCGTTGTGTGATTGTTTGTGATATAAATATAGTAAACAATAAGCGATAGAACAAATGTTTTGGAAAGATATTTCAGATCATTATAAAGATTCGAGCTAAAGAACTCTTTAAGTAATTGATCTCTAAAAGAAATGAATCCCCCAACTTTGCTGGCTTTCACCGTCAATATTGGAGGACTCTTCTTACCCTATTTACTCACTTTACCTTTTCAGATTAAAATGAAATATTTCCCATTCTCATTTGTAATTCTTCCTTATATACATCAATTACTTGCTTTAAAACATTCTCATTTTGATTTTTCAGCACCAATTTGATCACGATTTCTTCATTATCTCCCGTTACAGTCATGTAATCAGAGATTCCTAAAATCACATCATATTGACCTCTTGTTGTGTTTACATCTGAATCAATGAGTTTTTTCAAATCAACAAATAATGAAAATGGTTTACTCCCAAAATCATTCATTCCATCAACACTTTGGATTTTTCCGGATTTAAAACTTGACTTCAAAGTATCATTACTGTGCAAAACAATCGATTTATCTTTCATCAGCATAATTGATTGGTCAATTTTATAATATCCATCTCCTAAATCCGAAATGACTTCTTCCCTGGCAAATGTTTCAATTAAATCCTTCATGTTCTGAGGGCTCTTACCCAATCCTATATATAGATGTGAATTTGGAAGATGATTTACTTTCATCAATGTATCCTCTTTTGCAGAATTATTAATCATAATTCCCATATCACCATTCAAGATATTTGACAATTTCTCTCCTGTTAACGAGGCAAACATACTTCCCATTGGTCCCATTGTATTATAAAGTGACTTTTCAGCATTTGGGGAAAATTCATTCATTATTTTCTCCAATTTCTCTACATCCAAGGACATTGCCATTACAAGAATAGGTTCTCCCGGCCCGATGTTATTCAACACATCTTCCGCAACTTTACTTTTAAAGAAGGTGTTTTCTTTCATTTTATCATTAACTCTAGAGAAATTCAATTTCGCAGTTAAATCTCCATTATTGAAATCAACAGTAAGATAAAAATGTCCATCATTTACCATCTCTGCAATTTCAACTTGGTCAGTTTCTTCTAAATTCTTTAAAGATGTATTTGAAGTTTTGTATAAATTCTCGAGATTACCAGCCAATAAAATATCCGTTGTTAAACCTAATATTGCAACTACACTCTCGTTTTTCTCTTTATTATTAAAAGAAGCAAATGCAGACATTAACTTATCTTTCGGATCATCTCCAAAGTTTCCAGATACCATAACAGCAATGTGGTCATTAAATCCTACTGCTATATTCATGTCATAAGAAACCATCAAATTCTTTTCCTTTTCAAAGAAGAACCCCATTTTCTCAAACATTTGTAATGTGCTGTCCTGATTTTCAACAGTCAAAAACACATAAGCAAATTTCGGCATTCCATCTTTGTTAAGCGGACCCTCCAAAGCATAATGAACTTTGTCTGTTAGTTTTAAACTATTTTCGATTGATTCCATTTCTTTGTTCACAAATTCTCCAATCGTTGGGACTTTACTCAATTGAGATTTTCCTTTAATGGCAACTAAATTGATATATCCGTAACCAACAATTTCATCTGAGGAACTCACAAAAAGAGCGACATTCTCATTTAAGTTATTCCCTTTTTTTCCGCTACAGCCAATTAAGACTGAAGTCATAAAAATTCCTGTTAAAAAGTAAAACAATAGCTTATTCATAAATTTCATTTAGTTTAATTCAAAATTAATGAAATCATTTTACAATTCTTTGATTAGCTAAACAATGAACGTTAAATCTGATTCCCTAGTAAAATTTCCGAAGTGGCATAGCATAATTTGTACCATAATTTAATTTCAAGGGCTTCCCAATAGAACACAAAATTAAATTTCAACGAAAATTTTGCAATGATTCTTAGATTAAAACAAATTTCATAACATTGTGTTGTATTGGAATAGATACTGCGAAAAAGTAATTCCGTATGGTCTTATTTGTAACTTTGTATTATGCATGAATTAGAACCTTATTTTAATTGGAGAGATCATTATATCTCGTCGGAAGATGAGCGCTCTCCATTTTACAGCAAAGAATATAGTGAATTTGAATATTCAGATCAAGTTTACAATTATCTATTGCACCCACAATGGGACAACTTCGGCTCTCCTACTCTATTTATAAAAATCATTTATACAGATTATGACGAGGGCTTTACAGTGATTGAACTCATTGGTGAATGGAATGATGCAATTAATAATGACATCATGACTTTGAAAAGAGACATCATCGAACACCTTATGGATCAAGGAATTGATAAGTTTATTCTGATTGGTGAAAACGTCTTAAACTTTCATTATTCTGATGATTGCTATTATGAAGAATGGTTTGATGAATTGGAAGACGGATATATTGCAATGGTAAATTTCCATGACCACGTGGTAAGAGAATTTAATGAAATACATTTGGACCAGTACTTTGTTCTGGGAGGCGAATTGGAAGATGTTTCTTGGAGAACATATACGCCTGAACAGTTTTGTGAAAAGATAGATTCTTATGTGCAGAAAAGGTTGGGATAGATAGGAAACGTGAATTTTTGATTTGTATTGTTGGAATGTAATTTGGTTTACTGAAGAGATCACTTTTTGACTCCTTAAAACCGATATGCTCTATTATAAAAGAACAAAACCTATAACTTAACGCTGGCATTCAGAATTTAAGAGCTAACAATCAACCTGTAATAATTTTCGCAACAATTTTATCGATTGGAAAAGTCAAATCCTCTTCTTTTAATTCTGACAACTTCTTCCATCTATGAGATTCTAAGGCGTCTTCATTAAAATCAAAAGGAAATTCGGCTGTTTCTATGGATTTTGTGTCATCTGCTGAAATTGAGTAATACACACTAATGATTTGATCTCCTTTATTAAATGCAGATTCTTGATAGAAATCTGTCAGATAAATCAATTCTTTTACTTCGATTTTTAAATTCAACTCTTCTTGGAATTCTCTCATCAAACAATCTTTAATTCCTTCACCATGTTCTAATCCGCCACCTGGAAACTTGGTGAATTCCATTCCAAATCGGCGTTCATCAGACAATAGAACCTCCTTGTTTTCATTGATTAAAACACCGTAAACCCGAATATTAAATGCCATAATTATTTCTTTAGTCTTAACTAATTTCCCCTATTTCTGCTGCTAAGATGGCCTTAATATTTGGACTAAAATAGTTTTCACCTTTCAGTACTTTCCCATCTTCCCGATAAATTGGTTTTCCATTCAAATCGAGTTTACTCATATTAGACCGTTGGATTTCTTCAAAAACCTCACTAATTATGTCTTGCATTCCATGTTTTAAAATCGTTCCGCATAAAATATACAATTGATCCCCCAAAGCATCAGCAATTCCAACCATATCATTGTTTTTAGCTGCTTCAAGATATTCCTTGTTTTCCTCTTGCATCAAGCGATAACGCAATTCAATTTGCCCATCCTCCAATGGAGCTGTTGGTTTGGTATTGTTTAAAATTCCAAAACTGTCATGGAATTCAGCAACCTTAAAAAGTGCCTCTTTAATTGATAAGTCTTTCATGAATATTTCAATATGTGTAAATATGAAGTTAAACCTCATATAGAGTTTAAAGAAAATAGAAATATTTTAATCTAAAGAAGAATAACATGATAAATTACTGAAATTTTAAAAAATCCCTTTCATTTTTCTCACAATTCTTGTTGTTTTATCAAAACTATTTACTTAACTTAATGTACATAATCACTTAAAATCAAAATATTATGGACTTTACACCAATTTCAATTAACAATTATCTTGCTTTACATTTGAAGAATAATCCATCAGCAAATGAGGCGAAATTACGAAGCAAACTAGACAGAATATTATCTGAATTCAACGAGGGAATCAAATGTGACTGTGGTAATCCACTCTGGGTCATTGGTTCGGCATTGCTCGGAATGGGATGCTACAGTTGTTTGACAGGAGAAAAACTACCTACAGAAAACTTCGAAATTGACATTGTCGTTACAGAAAAAACTCATTTTACAGAAGCGGATGCTTTCACCGTAAACGATTGGGGTGAATTTGATCTTAGTTTTTTAGAAGAAGGCAATTATAACGACGATTATGGAAATAGAATCGATCCTAATTTATATCCAACTCCAAGAATGTGTCTATCCTGTAAAAATTTTATTTTAAAAAGTCAAAGAGTACTTTGCACACTAAACAAAATAAGTCAGGAAGTAGGGGAAAAGTTTGAATGTGGAGGATTTGACCCTGTTTAAAGATGAATGAATTTTCAAACCCATCGAATTCGATGGGTTCTGATATGCCAAAAATTATGAGCAAGAAGAATATAAATTAAGTAAGATAATTTTTCCACCGTTAGCGCTTGTGCAAAAGCTTATGCATTGGTACAGACGCTCAATGCGATGAGAAAAGCAATGAATATAGATGATAGGTTTGGCTATTTTCAAGAATCTAAAAGGGTGATAACTTCCTTAATAGATATGCTTTTCTCAATTGAATTTATTCCAGAAACGAGAAGACGGGTGGACGTTTACTAACCGTCCGTACTACGGCTCAGGAAATTTCATAAATGAAATTTTAGGAAAAACTTCATATTAAAAATGTGTATAAATAAAAGAATTGGGCTACCCCTTTAAGTCGCAGATTGTAACAGCAAATTTACTTCACTTCCAAACCCTGATTTTTGCCTCCTAACACTATTAAGCTTGTCATCCTTACCTTGGAAAAATTTTAATTTTTCTAAGGGAAGGATTTCTTATAATCTATTTATTATCAATCTTTTTCACAACAAAGATAAATAGATTTAAACGAAATTGCTTATTGCGATTTAAATGGATAACCCATAAAAAGAATTGGGGAAAGAAGTTGAAAAATATAGAAAGAAAATAATCGACTCGAAAACAGTACTGGAAATGTGACGTTTGAAACTGTTCTACATATTCTAAATGCTTTAGGAACGAAACTGAGTTTTAAGTTGGAGATGTGATATAATAATTTTGAACCACCATTTCCCAAACCATTCCACCCATTATCACCTAAAATATTTTAATTTAGCACTATAAAATTGATAGAATATGAAAGCATATGTATTTCCAGGCCAAGGAGCCCAATTTATAGGAATGGGGAAAGACCTTTATGAGGTTTCTCCAGTTGCTCAAGAACTTTTCAAAAAAGCAAATGAGATTTTAGGTTTTGACATTACGGAAATTATGTTCAATGGGACAGATGACCAATTGAAAGAGACGAAAGTAACTCAACCTGCAATATTTTTACACTCAGTGATTTTAGCAAAAGTATTGGGTGATGATTTCAAACCAGATATGGTTGCTGGACACTCTTTAGGTGAGTTTTCTGCATTGGTTGCAAATGGTGTTTTATCATTTGACGATGGACTAAAACTGGTTTATCAGCGTGCTTTGGCAATGCAAGATGCTTGTGAAGCAGAACCTTCTACAATGGCTGCGATTTTAGGCTTAGAAGATGAAGTAGTTGAACAAATCTGTGCCGACATCGACGAAGTGGTTGTAGCTGCAAATTACAACTGCCCAGGTCAATTAGTTATTTCTGGATCAACTAAAGGAATAGAAGTCGCTTGTGAAAAAGCGCTAGAAGCAGGTGCAAAAAGAGCATTGCCTTTACCAGTTGGTGGAGCTTTTCATTCGCCATTGATGGAGCCAGCAAGAGAAAAACTAGCAAAAGCAATTGAAAATACTCCTTTCTCTAAAGGGATTTGCCCGATTTATCAAAACGTTACGGCAAATGCTGTAAGTGATACTGAAGAAATAAAAAAGAATTTAATTGCACAATTAACTGCGCCAGTGCGTTGGACACAAACAATGCAGCAAATGATTGCCGATGGATGCGAAGAGGTGATCGAAGTAGGTCCGGGTAAAGTTTTACAAGGATTATTTAAGAAAGTAGATCGAAAATTCCCAACTTCTAGTGCGGAGATTGGTGAGTAGGTCTTGCTGTAGGGGCGCTTTGCAAACCGCCTCTACAGCAAATCCTTATTTAAAAACTCCATTTCACTCAATTTTCGGAAATGTTTCCTAGTGAGATTGCTTTGAAGAATATCTAAATGCTCAATGCGGTGACAGTCTGTTCCTAAATAGTCGATCAAATCATTGTCCACCAATAATTCAGCTTGTCTTTTGATTCCTGCTCCATAATGACCGGTGAGTGAATTGAGGTTCATTTGGATTCTAACTCCACTCTCACGTAGTTTTCTAGCAGGCTCTATTCCCTCATTTAAGAAAAACATATACCTTTCAAAATGGGCTAAAACAGGTTGATAACCTTTGGTTTTTAATTTGAATATGAGTTCATCTATGTTGTTTGGTTTTGCAGCAAAAGAAAACTCAAAGAGAACTTCATTGTTCCCGAAGGTAAGTAGCTTTTCATTGTCAATTAAATGCAAAAAATATTCATCAAAAAAGTATTCTGCAGCTGCATCAATTTCAATCGGAATGTCTAATCTTTTTACTTCAGCGCGAACTTCTACCAAACCACTAAGTATCGTTTCGGGAGTATTAAAATAGTAATCACGCATTATATGAGGTGTCGTAATTACTTTTTCGTATCCCAATTCAACAAAACGCAATAACATTCCAATCGTATGATCCATAGATTGCGAACCATCATCAATTCCAGGAATTAAATGACTGTGCATATCTACTTTTAACGTGCTTAAATCTAAAGGTTCTTTAACTTTCGTTCCGAAAACGGATTTAATTAAACCCATGTCTTATGAATTATATTGATTTTCGTAATAGGATTTGTATTCACCAGATATCACGTTTTTCACCCAATCCTGATTATTCAAATACCAATCAACCGTTTTATCTAGGCCTTCTTCAAAGGTAATTGAAGGTTTCCAATTCAACTCTCTTTCAAGCTTTGAGGCGTCAATAGCATATCTTCTGTCGTGACCTGCTCTATCTTTTATAAACTTAATTTGCTTTGCTGTTTCACCTTCTTGTCTTCCCAAACGTTGATCAATAATTATTGCCAAACGCTTCACAAGATCAATATTGGCCCATTCGTTTAAACCACCAATATTATAAGTTTCTCCGTTCTTTCCTTCGTGGAAGATCAAATCTATAGCACTTGCATGGTCTTCCACCCAAAGCCAATCTCTAACATTTAATCCATCGCCATAAATAGGCAAGTCTTTACCTTCTACAGCATTGTGAATCATTAAAGGAATTAACTTTTCTGGAAACTGGTGACTCCCGTAGTTATTCGAACAGTTTGAAATACGAACATTTAAACCGTAGGTATGGTGATAAGCGCGAACAAAATGATCTGAACTCGCCTTAGATGCTGAGTATGGACTTCTAGGATCGTAGGAAGTTGTTTCTTCAAACAATCCCTCACTTCCTAAACTTCCATATACCTCATCCGTTGAAATATGATAAAAAATATGCTTTGATAAATCTGTCCAATGTGCTCTGCATTCATTCATCAACTTAACAGTTCCCACAACATTTGAAAGTACAAATTCCATTGGACCAGAAATTGATCTGTCAACATGAGATTCTGCGGCCAAATGAATAACATCAGTGATGTCATATTTTGAAAAAACTTCTTTTAAATCTGCTTCACTGCAAATATCTCCTTTAAAAAAAGAATAATTTGACTTTGATTCAACATCAGACAAGGTTTCTAAGTTCCCTGCGTAAGTCAATTTATCAAAATTCACAAAATGATAATCTGGATAACGGTTCACCATGCGTCTAACCACATGCGAACCGATAAAACCCGCACCTCCAGTTATTAATATAGTTTTCATTTAATTTTTTGCTTTATCATTTTTTAAAAATACTTAATCCACGCGACCTGTGAAATAAGATTTGAGTCGATTTCCTAAAAACAATTTTCCATAATGTGTTTTTAGATAATTCTCTCTTTTATAAGCGTCATCTTTATTCAAGCATGCTTCAAAGTAAATCATTTTAAAAGGTCTTCTATGTATAGTGGAAAGAACATTGCCTTTTTGATGATCCTCAAATCTTGATGGTAAATCTGAGGTACACCCAGTATATTTATTACCATCTTTTTCACTTAAAGTATATATGTATAATAAAAGCCTTCCATTTACTATCACTTCATGGGTTAAATCCAGCACCTCCAGTAATTAGAATAATCTTTTTGGCCATTATAAACTCCAGTATTCTAAATCTTGTATTTTATTTTTAAACGAACCCTTAATATCAACAAAAACGCCTTTTCCGTCCTTTAAGTATTTTTTAAAGTCACTTTCTTCTAAATCAGCGTACTCTCTGTGGTTAACTGCTACAATAACAGCGTCATAGTCATCGCGAAGTTTATCCATCTCTATAAGACCAACACCATACTCGTGTTTCATCTCATCAGAAGACGCATGTGGATCAATTAAATCAACTTTCACAGAGAAAGATTTTAACTCATTCACAACATCGATAACCTTAGAGTTTCTAATGTCACTTACGTTTTCTTTAAAAGTTGCTCCCATGATTAAAACCTTCGCCTCATTCATGTCTTTTCCTTGCGCAATCATTTTCTTAACAGTCTGCTTTCCTATGTAAAAACCCATTGAGTCATTCACCGAACGACCGCTGTTAATGATTTCTGCATGATAGCCAACTTGTTTTGCTTTATATGTCAAATAGTAAGGATCTACTCCAATACAGTGTCCTCCAACAAGTCCTGGTTGAAATGGTAAGAAATTCCATTTTGTTCCAGCAGCTTCTAATACTTCGTAAGTATTAATCCCTAACTTATTGAAAATAATGGACAACTCGTTGATTAATGAGATATTTACGTCACGTTGCGTGTTTTCAATAATTTTTGCAGCTTCAGCTACTTTAATAGATGTTGCACGGTGAACCCCTGCTCCTACTACTTCTTCGTAAACTTTAGCAATTTCTTCCAATGATTCTGCATCATTTCCTGAAACAACTTTTACTACATTTTGTAAAGTATGAACTTTGTCTCCTGGATTAATTCGCTCTGGAGAATACCCTACTTTAAAATCAATTCCAAATTTCAAACCTGACTCTTTCTCCAATACTGGAATACAATCTTCTTCCGTACATCCTGGATAAACTGTTGATTCAAAAACAACATAATCTCCTTTTTTCAATACTTTTCCAACCGTAGAAGAAGCACCCAATAATGGGCCTAAATTCGGACGGTTAGAATCGTCAATTGGTGTTGGAACAGCAACTACATAGAAAGTAGCTTCTTTTAAATCATCAAGCTTTGACGTAAACTCTATACTACAACCTTCAAAATCTGAAGCTTCTAATTCCTTACTTGGGTCAATATGCTTTTTCATTAACTCAACTCTATCTGCGTTAATATCGAAGCCTATAACATTCATTTTTCGAGCAAATTCAAGGGCGATAGGAAGTCCCACGTATCCTAAACCGATAACGGCTAATTTCTCTTGTTTTTCAATTAATCTAGTGTGCATTGATTTGTTCATCTCGTACTGTATATATTCGTTCTATTATTTCAACAACCTTCAATCCTTCAAGAGCATTTGTAGTTGCTGTGTTTCTTCCTTTAATTGTATCCACGACATTCTTTATAACGTAATGGTGGTTTGCTGCTGAACCTTTGTATGAACCATAATCATTTCCGGGGTTAGTTGGTGCTAATTCTGGCATTTCGTATCCTTCAATATTACAAACTTCAACTTCATTCATGTATTGTCCACCAATCTTAACAGATCCTTTTTCACCTATTATAGTGATTGATGATTCTAGGTTTTGTCCTGCAACTGCGGTTGAATAATTCAATGATCCCATTCCTCCTTGGATAAAATCAAAGTTTACAAAGCCAGAATCTTCAAAATCTGTAGAATCTTCGTGTGTAAAGTCTGCAAATTTACCCTGAATATTTTTAATATCGCCAAATAACCAGTACATAATATCTACAAAATGAGAGAACTGTGTAAATAAAGTACCGCCATCAAGGTCTTGAGTTCCTTTCCAACCTCCTTTTTTATAGTATCTATCATCTCTGTTCCAATAACAATTTAGCTGAACCATAAAGATTTTCCCTAATATTCCATTTTCAACTACAGACTTTATCCATTCCGATGGCGGAGAATATCTATTTTGCATGACGCAAAAAACATGCTTAGACATTTGCAGCGACTTAAAAATCACACGTTCACAACTATCTTTAGATAAACCCATTGGTTTTTCACAAACAACGTGTTTATTTTGTTCAAGAATTTTGATACTTTGCTCAGCATGTAAGCCGTTTGGTGTACAAACACTTGCAATGTCATATTCAATATTTGATGCTAAAAACTCATCAATTGAATTGAAAAAAGGAACATCAAATTCCTCAAGAGAAAGACTTTCTTTAGGCAACACATCAATTAATGCAACCAGTTCGGCTTCTTCATTCTCCTGTACCATAGTAGCATGACGCTTACCGATGTGACCGGAACCTATAATTACAAATTTTACTTTTCCATCCATAATGGTTCTTATATTTTCTTTACTCGTCCTTCGACAAGTTCATAAATCTCTTTACTTTCTTCACAAATAGCTTGGTTGTTTTCATCGAATTCTAGTTTATGACCAAATTCGCTCATCCATCCTACTTGTCTTGCTGGATTTCCAACAACTAATGCATAAGGTAAAACCTCTTTTGTAACAACAGCACCTGCACCAATAAAAGCATATTCTCCTATATCGTGACCACAAACAATGGTTGCATTTGCTCCAATTGAAGCACCTTTTTTTACTAAAGTTTTACTGTATTGACCTCTTCGATTGACTGCGCTACGAGGATTTATGACATTCGTAAAAACCATTGAAGGTCCTAAAAACACATCGTCTTCACATTCTACTCCAGTATATATGGAAACATTGTTTTGTACCTTTACATTATTTCCTAAAACCACTTCAGGCGAAACCACAACGTTTTGTCCAATATTACAGTCTTTTCCAATTATACAATCCGGCATAATATGGGAAAAATGCCAGATTTTAGACCCTTCTCCTATGGAGCAGCCTTCATCGATTATTGCGGTGGGGTGTGAAAAATAGCTCATGTTAATTTATATAATCTTCGAAATTGTTATGCTCTTTCAGAAATAGCTCTTCTGGTGTTAAGCTTTTAAAATATTCGTAAGTCAGTTTCAACCCTTCTTTACGACTATATTTTGGTGTCCAATCTAAAATCTCTTTTGCTCTTGTAATATCTGGTCGCCTTTGCTTTGGGTCGTTCACAGGTAAATCTTTGTAAACGACTTTTTGCTTTGTCCCTGTTAACTTAATGATTTCTTCAGCAAAATCACTAATTGTGATTTCATCTGGATTACCCAAATTAACAGGTTGTGTATAATCTGAATGCAATAAACGTACTAATCCTTCTACTAAGTCATCAACATAACAGAAAGATCTTGTTTGACTTCCATCACCGAAAATAGTTAAATCCTCACCACGCAAAGACTGTCCAATAAAAGCGGGTAAAACACGTCCATCATTGAGTCGCATTCTTGGTCCGTATGTGTTGAAAATACGCGCAATTCTAGTTTCTAAACCATGATAAGTATGGTAAGCCATTGTAATTGCTTCTTGGAAACGTTTCGCTTCGTCATAAACTCCACGCGGTCCAATTGGATTCACATTTCCCCAATAATCTTCTGTTTGTGGATGAACCTCAGGATCACCATATACTTCAGAGGTTGAAGCAATTAAAACCCTTGCGTTTTTAACTCTTGCCAAACCCAAACAGTTATGAATCCCCAAAGATCCAACTTTCAATGTTTGGATAGGAATTTTCAAATAATCTATTGGACTTGCTGGAGAGGCAAAGTGTAATATATAATCGAGTTTTCCAGGAACATGGATGAATTTTGAAACATCTTGATGATAAAATTCAAAATTCTCTTTGGGAAAAAGATGCTCTAGATTTGATATCCTTCCTGTAATCAAGTTATCCATTGCGATAACATGATAACCATCTTTTACGAATCGATCACATAAATGAGACCCCAAAAACCCTGCTGCTCCAGTAATTAAAACTCTTTTATTCTCCATTTTTATACTTTAGGTAAAATTGTTTGACGACCTATTGAACTATAATAAACACCTTTTTCTTGCATATCTGAAAGGTTGAAAATATTTCTACCGTCAAATATAAGAGGTGTTTTCAATTTCGATTTAATCAAACTAAAATCTGGATTCTTAAATACAGACCATTCCGTAGCAATCAACAAAGCGTCAGCCCTATCTAAAGCTTGGTATTGATTTTCAACATAGCTAATTTTATCGCCAATTTGTTTTTTAACATTTTCCATTGCTTCTGGATCAAAAGCAACAATTTCCGCACCTCTATTAATGAGTTCATCAATTAAATAAAGTGCTGGAGCTTCACGTATATCATCCGTATCTGGTTTAAACGCTAATCCCCAAAGTGCAAATTTCTTTCCCTTAATATCCCCAAAATAATCAAGGACTTTATCTAAAAGCTTAATGCGTTGTTTACTATTAACATTCAAAACCGCATCAATAATTGAGAAATTGAAATTATGTTCTTGCCCGCTTTTCAGCAATGCACTCACATCTTTCGGGAAACAACTCCCTCCAAATCCAATTCCTGGATATAAGAAACGGTGACCAATACGTGTATCAGCACCCATTCCTTCACGAACTTTATCAACATCTGCTCCAACAATCTCACAAAAATTAGCCACTTCATTCATAAAAGTGATTTTTGTTGCTAAGAATGCATTTGCAGCATATTTCGTGAGCTCAGCAGATTTTTCATCCATGAAAATTAACGGATGTCCATCGCGAATAAAAGGTTGATACAATTCCTTCATCACTATTTTCGCTTTTTCATCTTCCGTTCCGATAATTACACGGTCTGGATTCATGAAATCGTCAACTGCAAATCCTTCTCTTAAAAATTCTGGATTTGAAACTACTGCGAAAGGTATATCTGTTTCCTTTCGAATTACTGCCGTCACTTTATCAGCTGTTCCAACTGGAACTGTAGATTTATCAATGATGACTTTATATTCTGTAATTAACTCTCCTAATTGCTTTGCTACTCCAAGAACGTAAGACAAATCTGCTGAACCATCTTCTCCTGGAGGTGTTGGTAATGCTAGAAAAATAATTTCTGCATCTTTAATTGCTGAAGCTAAATCTGTTGTAAACTGAAGTCGTTTTTGTTTTATATTTCTCTCAAATAAAACGTCTAAATGAGGCTCGTAAATTGGAACCTCGCCATCTTTCATTCGTTCTACTTTATCTTTATCTATATCAACACAAATCACATTATTTCCTGTTTCAGCAAAACATGTTCCTGTAACCAACCCAACGTAACCTGTACCAATAACTGCTATGTTCTTCATCCTTCTAAAAATTCTTTTACTGCTGAACAAATGTATTCAAGCTGATCATTTTCTAATTCCGTATGCATTGGCAAAGAGAAAACCCTAGTTGTTAACCAATCAGTATTCACTAAGCTTCCACTAGAAGTCTCCAATGAAGCAAACATTTTTTGTTTGTGTGCTGGAACAGGATAATAAATCATTGCTGGAATATCTTTTTCACCTAAAAATGCTACCATTGCATCACGGTCAATTCCGTCATCTAATTGCAAAGTATATTGGTGAAAAACATGTTTTGAATTCTTAGCTCTTTTTGGAATAGTTAATCCTTTTACCTTAGCAAATTGTGCATCATAAAAATCTGCTGCTTTTCTTCTGGCATCAATATAATTGTCAAGCTCCTTCAGTTTAATTCGCAAAACCGCTGCTTGAATAGTGTCTAATCGAGAGTTGCACCCAACAACATCATGATAATATCTCTTGCTCTGACCATGATTTGCAACCATTGTCAATTTTTCAGCAAGCTCATCGTTATCTGTACACATTGCACCTCCGTCTCCATAACAACCTAAGTTTTTAGAAGGGAAAAAGCTTGTACATCCAACATCACCAATCGTTCCTGTCTTTTTAACAGTTCCATCTGAGAATGTATAATCAGAACCAATGGCCTGTGCATTGTCTTCAATTACTTTTAAATCATACTTTTCAGCGATTTTCATAATTGCTTCCATATCGCAAGATTGCCCATACAAGTGAACTGGAACAATAGCTTTTGTTCTCGCTGTAATTGCAGATTCAATAGCCTTTGGAGAAATGTTAAAAGTATCCTTTTCACAATCTACAAAAACAGGCTTCAATCTCAATAAGCCCATTACCTCTGTGGTAGCGATGTAAGTATAAGAAGGTGTAATCACCTCATCACCTGGCTTTAAACCAAGCGCCATCATAGCAATCTGCAATGCATCTGTTCCATTTGCACATGGTATCACGTGTTTCGCCCCAAGATATTCTGCCAATTCACCTTTAAAACTATGAACGTCTGGTCCATTAATGTATTGAGCCTTATCTAAAATATCATTAATTGAAGATTGAACTTGTGGTTTGATTTTCTCATACTGGCTGACTAAATCAACCATTTGTATTTTTTTCATAAAGACGGTTTTACTCTTTGTTATAAGTGCAGGCAAAAATAACAAATCATAATTGATAATTGATAATTCACAATTGAAAATTCGTAATTCGCTGCGTTGAGCCAAAGCCGTTTGTAATTGAAATTAGTATTTTGGGCATTTCCCTAACAATTCTTTCATGTTACCGCGTCGTTTCTAAACGCGTGGTAACAAAAAAGAATATCAGGGTCGGGCTATCCGCTGTATCTCTGCCAAAAAAGTCAGAGGATGCCGCTTTTATCCCTAATGCGAAAAAAGGACGCTTTCAATCTATAATTCAGAATCATATAACTGGAGACCATTCATTTAAAAGATAAAAATGCACATCCCAATCAAGGAATGTGCATTTCATAAAGTTTTGAAGTCCTATTTACTTCTCATTACTCACAATTAATTTGGAATTAAATTTCATCACTCCTTCGTTGTAAATATTGATAATGTAAACTCCATTTTCAAGGCTTCTTGTATCAATAACTTTTTCACCTGTATTTTTTTCAATTGCTCCTGATCCCATTTCACGACCATTTATATCGAAGATTTTGTATAGCGCATTTTCCAATTCATCGTAGATTTCCCATTTAATACTTGTGAATTCACTTGCTGGGTTTGGATAAACTGTAATGTTGTACATGAGTTCTTCTAAAGATGGTTCATCAGCAGATGGAGTTGGAATTGTTAAAATGACTGTCAGTATTATTTACGATATCCATAGTGTTATTCTGAAATATATTCCCCGCAGAGGTTTTCGGGTTGAATTCACCTTGATAATATCTAATACCGTTTTTCTCCAAATTATAATTAACTGAGATTGCAATATTATTACTTTCATAAGCATTACACAAAAACTGAAGACCTGTATGTAAATTTAAATCTGACTTTCGATTCACTCTATCTGCCTGATTTCCATAAGTAAGATTGCTCAATTTATTTTTATAAACCCTATTGTCCGCATCACCACTGTTAATTACTTGAATACCGCTAGTATAAGTCTTAAGTCCTATGTTTGACACATCATTTTCTTCAACGAGGAAACCTGTTGAATTATTAAGATATACCCCACTAGCATACCAGTTAGAATACCCATCATCTTCAATGACAATGTTGTTTCTATTGATATTAATGTTATCAAAGTCGTTTACGCGAACTCCCCACATAATATTGGTGAAATCCGTTTGGGTAATCGTAACTGCGTCTGATGTCCCAACACCTGAAACTTGAACAGCATATTGTAAACCTGTAAAACTAGACCTTAACAATGAACCTGATGGACAAGGTGTTCCATAAGGAAGAGGTGGCGAGTCACATCGAGGAATTACTTTAAAGCTAGCATCTAAACTAGAAATCCCCTCGTTAGGCGAATTACTTAATGATTTATCAGAAGTAATGTTATTAGCAAAGTGGCAATTTTCAAAGTTAACCCCTTGAACTTTCCAATATTTTTTTTATAAAATAAGTTTAAGTTTTGTATTATAGTATCTAGCCGTTCCCTATTAATATTATTATCGATGTAATTTCCTGAACCATCTTCTTTCTGCCAAACAACAATATCTATAGGTATTAGTACCCCATTTCTATCACCATAAATATCTTTAAAGTATTCATATCTTCTGAAGTAATCAATAGACTCATTGGATTGCTGAGTACAATCACCGGCTTTTGGATCATTTTGATCCCCACTCGAGATGGTAGGGCAATCTAAAGCATACTGACTACTTCCATAAAAAGAAATATTCAATAGGAATAAAAATAGTATTCTTTTCATTTAATAATTATTTTTGTATTGAATTGATTATTATCTATGGCTAAACTTAAAATATAAAGTCCTTTATTTAGAGAGCCCACCTTAATTTTTTTATCATTTGTTTCGCCTCTTTGAACAATTACCCCATTCATGTCTAATATTATAAAAGCTCCATTAAGGTCAATATTGAGTAAATCACCCGATTGAATTGGATTAGGATAAACATTGAAATGATTGTTTCCATTTTCTGATAAATTACTAAGTAGTGATGGTAAAAATGAAAATTGAAGCACAGAAATTTTTTTATTATTATAGAAATAATAATTTGTCGGAGTATTTCTATGAACCGGATACCAAGTCTCATAAACTGAGTCATTTATCAGTTTTATTGAGTTTTGACCCATTAACATTGATAGATCACCTCCATCAATTCCAGTGTAATCATCTGTTCCAAAGAATGAAGAAGAGTACCGGCAATCAAAATCTGTTCCAGAAGCAAATACTGTTTTATCCCAGCTTACAGTTACAGGATAATTTTCGGCGCATATCTGAATAGATAAACGTCCTGGAAAGTAAGAATGGGTAGAGAAATCACAACTTGATGAGATAAACGGTTTTTGCAATATTTGAACCTTTGTTAGAAACGAATTGCTATCAATTGTAACAAATGGAACACCATTTGAACTAAACCAACTATCATAAGAATATGCTATATCACCAATTCTAACATCTAAGTCCTCACCCCATAATTGACCCGCTAAATTTGCTTCTCCAAATGCAATATCAACACTGTCTGTTGCATTCTCATCATACCCTAAAGTTATTGTATCCTTATTCCCCGCAGCATCTTCAAAATACAATTCAAATTCGAACTCTGGAGTTTGCTGTCCAAAAAGTCCTCCAGTTATTAGGAAGAACAGTAAGAAAAGTTTCTTTTTCATAGCGTATATTGTTATTTTATTCCAATAAACATAAGCTAAATTATTGTTAAACCAAATACCTGTTATACATTTAACATATTCATATCCCGTTAAATAGATTTACACACCATTTGCAACTGACTAAAGTTTAACTAACGAATCTTCATTTAAATAACATAAATAACCTTCTAGCAAAGTGCGTTCTTTTCCAAAATTAAGAATCATTCTCGTTGCAATTTCGAAGAAAAATGATAGCTTAATTATCTCTCTTCCAAATGTTTTTAAGCCAAATAATAACGGAGGGAATGTTTTTTTCAATGTTAAAGTGAATCTTGTCGTGAGCTACAAGTTGAGCATTCTAAATCGCTGGGGAAATCTTGTTTTCGAAAACGAGGGGGATTTAACTAAAGGAGAACATAAATTATGGAATGGTGAGACTAAGAATGGTGAAATAGTTACGGACGGTACATATTTTTACAAGATGTCATTTAAGGTAGATGGGGATTTTGTGAATTGTGAATTAACAGACTGCGAAGTTGTTCAGGAGGGATTTGTGGATGTGAGGAGATAGAAGCAGGAGGTAAAAACAGTTTAATTCCAAGGTCACGAGATGGAATCTCGCAACAGCCCTTGGGATTAAAAAGTAATAATGAATTTTTTAATTGGGCTACCCCTTTAAGTCGCAGATTGTAACAGCAAATTTACTTCACTTCCAACTTCATGGTTTTGTATCGATAATCAGGATCTCTTATAAGCTATTTATTATCAATCTTTTTCACAACAAAGATAAATAGATTTAAACGAAATTGCTTATTGCGATTTAAATGGATAACCCATTTTTTTAATTACGAACGGCTTTAGTCCTCAACGAAGTTAATTACGAATTGATTTGACTTAAAGTTGACTCAAATTGGTAATTGATATTTGATGAGATGAATATTAGAATTATGAACGGATTTAGCCCGCAATGCAATTAATGACAAATCATTTAGTCACGAATTAGTTTAACATGGAGTTATCACTAAAGATAATTGCTCTTTCACATCAGCAGATCAATCTCGCATTAACAAACTCAACGCATCACACTGCCTCGTTTTAAGGACTTCGCCGTTCGCAATTATTGTAATTCGTAATTATGTATTGAATAATACAAGCGATTTTACTAAATTTGCGGCTCAAACCAATATTTTGCAAGCATGTTCGAGAATTTAACAGACAAATTTGAAAAAGCATTTAAGGTCCTCAAAGGTCAGGGACAGATCTCTGAAATCAATATTGCCGAAACACTTAAGGAAGTGCGTCGTGCTTTACTTGATGCCGATGTGAACTTCAACACTGCAAAGGAATTTACCAATGTCGTAAAAGAAAAAGCACTTGGTAGAGATGTCTTAAACTCTGTTTCTCCTGGTCAGTTAATGATTAAAATCTGTCATGAAGAGCTTATCGAATTGATGGGTGGCGATGAAACAGAAATTAATTACCAAGGAAATCCGGGGATTATTTTAATGTCAGGACTTCAAGGTTCAGGTAAAACAACATTCTCTGGAAAACTTGCAAATTTCTTAAAAACAAAAAAAGGTAAAAACCCGTTATTGGTAGCCTGTGACGTTTATCGTCCTGCAGCAATTGATCAGTTGCATGTACTAGGTGAGCAAATTGGAGTTGAGGTTTATTCTGATAGAGAAGAAAAAAATCCTGTTAACATTGCTACTGCAGCAATTAAACATGCGAAAAGCAGAGGTCACAACGTTGTTATCATTGATACCGCGGGTCGTTTGGCAATTGATGAGCAAATGATGTCGGAAATTGCAGACGTAAAGAATGCTGTAAAACCAACTGAAACGCTGTTTGTTGTAGATGCTATGACAGGTCAAGATGCAGTAAATACAGCAAAAGCCTTCAACGAAAAAATTAATTTCGATGGTGTTATTCTTACCAAACTAGATGGTGATACACGAGGTGGGGCTGCCATTTCAATTAAAGCTGTTGTAAACAAACCAATTAAGTTTGTTGGTACAGGAGAAAAAATGGATGCTTTGGATATTTTCTATCCAAAACGTATGGCTGACCGTATCTTAGGAATGGGAGACGTTGTTTCTTTAGTTGAAAGAGCACAAGAGCAATACGACGAGAAAGAAGCGAGAAGATTACAGAAAAAGATTAAGAAGAATCAATTTGATTTTAATGACTTCTTGAGTCAGTTACAGCAAGTTAAAAAAATGGGTAACGTTAAAGACCTAATGGGAATGATACCAGGAATGGGGAAAGCCATGAAAGGAGTTGAAATCGAAGACGATGCCTTTAAACATATTGAAGCAATTATATACTCAATGAGCCCTGATGAGCGTGAACGACCAGAAATAATTGATGCAAGTCGCAAGAAAAGAATCGCCAAAGGAAGTGGACAAAGCTTAACTGAAGTGAATAAACTTTTAAAGCAATTTGGCGATACGAAGAAAATGATGAAAATGATGAGCAATAAGAAAAATATGGCCAACCTAATGAAACAAATGAAAGGTGGAATGCCGGGGATGTAATTTTTTTCTTTTAAAAAAAATTACAGTAGCGAGGGAGAGTTTTGAGTAGTGAGGATGCCGATAAAAATCGGCAAGGGAGAGGGAGAGGCGAGATTATATTATCAGTATTGAGTGTGAGTTTTGAGTAGTGAACGAAATCAATTGGATTTTTACATTTAATAAATAAGGTTTTTTTTCTCTTTTATTAACTACAATCTATGAGTTGTACTACAGAAAATTAGAATCCCGAGAGTTTAGGCTTTTGGGATTTCACTTTAAATACCTACGATAATCCACCACCATCACAACGGTTCCCAAAAATCAAATAACTGCCCTAAACACGCAAATACTTACAAAGTGTTAATTATCAATTAACTTCAATGTTTTCCAACCTAATTTCCGAAACCAATTTCAATTCGCCAGAAACGTATGCCTTGTCTACATTTATATAATCATCCATCATATCTTCTTTCGGACCGTAGTTTAAATAATCTCTAAAAAGGATTCCGTTTACTTCTTGAACTTTATCTGTAGCTCTAAACCTAATTCCACCGCCTTCGGTGAAATATTGATAAGCCATATAATCCATGCCGAAATCTTCAATTCCTATCCAATACAAAAAGATGTCTTGGAAATCTTCTCCTCCGCCTTCTTCATCAAAGGTAACTTTGATTTTGTAATACATTTTTCCATTGACTTCTACCTCATCAATCAATTCTGTATTCACTGCTGGATCTTTCAGTGCTTTTGGTAAGAATCCGAAATAAAAGACACTATTTATTGAGTTTTTATAGGCCCTTTCCTCTTTTGCTGATAGTTTTACCATTTTTCCGTTAATCGTTCTTTTTAAAGAATCGCCAACCCATAAATCTTCAATCGCCTCTCCTTTTTCGTTAGTGAATTTTCTAGAACGTTCGATTCCATAATCTCCTATAACATGAGCATATTCAAAATCTCTGAAATCGAAGTAAATGTTTGATTTATCTATCAGTCCTGACCCACTCCTCATGTAAACACTATCAATTATAGCCTCGACTGTTAGATCGTCAAATTCCAATTCAATAAATTCAACCTCCTCTCCTACGGAAGGTTTTGCTTCATCATTACAAGCAGTCAACAAAAACAAACTTGTTAATGCTATAAACACTTTATTCATGATTATAAATTTTCATTAATTTTTCTGCTCCTTCAAAAGAGGAGATTCTTCCTTCAATAACATCTTGTTCTACTTCCGCAATTACATTAACCAAACGTTCCGAAGAATAAAAATTTGACATTAAAATCTCTGTAATCGTTTCGTGCAACCAATATTTGTCTTGCTGTTTTCTATTGTGAAGAAAAGAACCGTTTAATTTTGTTTGGTTTACGAAACTATCAATAATATCAAAGATTTTCTCTATGTTATAGTTCTCTAATGCTGATGCCACCAAAGCCTTTGGAATCCATCCGTTTTCGTTGGCTGGAAATAAATGCATCGCGTTTTCATATTCCTTTTTGGCTCTTCTGGCTTTAATCAAGTTATCACCATCGGCTTTTGTAATAATTAAAGCATCTGCCATTTCCATTATCCCCCGTTTGATTCCCTGCAATTCATCTCCAGCTCCTGCCAACATTAATAACATAAAGAAATCAACCATAGAATTGACCATCGTTTCCGACTGCCCTACCCCAACAGTTTCAATTAATATGAAATCATAGCCCGCTGCTTCACAGAGAATAATTGATTCTCTAGTTTTTCTTGCAACACCACCCAAAGATTTCCCAGCAGCAGAAGGGCGAATAAATGCATTTTCTAAAACTGACAACTGATTCATTCGGGTTTTATCACCCAAGATACTTCCTCCACTCTTTTCAGAAGAAGGATCAATAGCCAAAACAGCAATTTTATAGCCCTTATCAACTACAACCTGACCAAAAGACTCTATAAAAGTACTTTTTCCAACACCAGGAACACCAGTTACACCGACACGAATAGAATTCCCGGAATGTTTCAGACAACTATTAACAAGTTTTTGAGCTTCCTCTTTATCCTTTTTCCGGTTGCTCTCAAGTAAAGTTATTCCTCTACTCAAAGCCTGAAGATCTCCGTTTAAAATACCCGAAAGTAATCCATCGTGATTAAAAGATTCTCTCCTCATCTGACGTTGCGCTTTCCATTTCTTTAATTGATCTTCATTCATTTCTTCATCCTTTATAAATGCAAATCCTTAAACAGCTACGCTATGTTCGCGTAAAGCATCATTCAACGAAGTTTTCAAATCTGTACTTGATTTTCGTTTTCCAATAATTAAAGCACATGGCACTTGAAAATCTCCAGCATTAAATGTTTTCGTGTAAGAACCAGGAATAACAACACTTCTTTCTGGAACTTCACCTATAATTTCAATTGGTTCATCACCCGTAACATCAATAATTTTTGTTGATTTCGTCAAAACCACATTAGCGCCTAAAACAGCTTCTTTTCTAACACGAACACCTTCCACAACTATACAACGGGATCCAATAAAAGCTCCGTCTTCAATTATAACAGGGGAAGCTTGTAAGGGTTCCAATACACCACCAATCCCAACACCACCGCTTAAGTGTACGTTTTTACCAATTTGTGCACAAGACCCTACCGTTGCCCAAGTATCTACCATTGTACCTTCATCAACATAAGCTCCGATATTCACATAAGAAGGCATTAAAATTACTCCTTTCGAAATATACGCTCCATATCGAGCAACTGCAGGAGGAACCACACGAACACCTAATTCTTCGTAATTTCTCTTCAAAGCCATTTTATCGTGGTATTCAAACGGACCAACTTCAATAGTCTCCATTTGTCGGATTGGAAAATACATCACCACCGCTTTTTTAATCCACTCATTCACTTGCCAATCTCCATTCACAGGTTCTGCAACACGTAAACTTCCTTTATCCAATCCTTCAATCACTGCTTCAATTGCTTTTACGGTATCTGAATCATTCAATAAAGAACGATCGTCCCAAGCTTTTTCAATTATATCTTTCATTACTTTCTTTCATTTTGAACAAATATAATAGAGTTCTAGTGAACACCGACGGTATTTACACTGTAAAACCAGCTCATACCTCCCCTCTTAACCCAAAAACTGTTAAATAAGGCCCTCTTTTAAGAAATTTAAATTTAATAACCAACTTTTTCGGAATAAAATCGTTATATTAATATATCGGAAGTTTTAAGTACCTAAAAATCACGAAAGACTTCGATAAGAAATTTAAAAAAAAACAGGGATATGAGACAATTAAAAATTAGCAAACAAGTAACCAATAGAGAAACTGCTTCATTGGATAAATACTTGGTGGAAATCGGGAGAGTAGATTTAATTACTGCCCAAGAAGAAGTTGAATTAGCGCGTCGTATTAAGGCCGGTGATCAAAGAGCTTTGGACAAATTGACACGTGCAAATTTACGTTTTGTTGTATCCGTAGCCAAACAATATCAAAACCAAGGCTTAACACTTCCAGATTTAATTAACGAAGGAAATGTTGGTTTAATCAAAGCGGCAACACGTTTTGATGAAACAAGAGGGTTTAAATTTATTTCCTACGCTGTATGGTGGATTCGTCAATCGATTTTACAAGCATTGGCTGAGCAAGCGAGAGTGGTTCGTTTACCGTTGAACAAAATTGGGGCAATCGGTAAAGTGAACAGAGCTTACTCAGAATTAGAGCAAAAACTAGAACGTGCTCCATCAGCAGAAGAGCTAGGACAATATTTAGAAATTCCTGTAAAAGACATAAAACATGCGCTTGAATCAAACAGCAGACATTTATCAATGGATGCCCCTTTGAAAGAAGGTGATGAATCAAGCTCTAACATGTATGATTTACTTGAGAATGATAGTTTAAGAGGTCCAGAAGAAGGTTTAATACATCAATCCTTACAGAAAGAAATTAATCGTTCATTAAGCACTCTAACGCCAAGAGAAGCAGACGTTTTAAAACTTTACTTCGGGCTGGATGGACAAAAACAAATGAGCTTGGATGAAATTGGTTACAGATTCGACTTAACACGTGAACGCGTGCGACAAATTAAAGAGAAAGCTGTTCGCCGCTTGAGACATACTTCGAGAAGTAAAATGCTAAAATCCTATTTGGGATAGATTTTACCTAAAAATTTGAAACCGCCACTAATGATTTGAATTAAATTATAGTGGCGGCTTTTTTATTTCACCAACTTTTTACCAGTCTCTGAAATTGTTTATAAATTTCTAAGTGAGAATTGAAGCAAAAGACTTTAATTTCTATTATTTTTGTAGCATGAGTGATTATATTGTTTCTGCAAGAAAATACAGGCCTCAAACCTTCGATACACTCGTTGGTCAAGGCAATATATCTACAACTTTAAAGAATGCGATCAAAAACGATCAATTGGCGCAAGCATTTTTATTTTGTGGTTCACGTGGAGTTGGGAAAACTTCAACTGCACGTATTTTAGCAAAAACTATTAACTGTTCTAATCGCACGGAAAATATTGAAGCATGTGGTGAATGTCCATCATGCAAATCTTTCGACGAAGGACAATCTCTCAACGTTTACGAATTAGACGCTGCATCCAACAACAGTGTGGATGATATTAGAAGTCTAATCGACCAAGTGAGGGTTGCACCACAATTAGGTGATTACAAAGTATACATCATTGATGAGGTGCACATGTTATCTACGGCAGCTTTTAATGCTTTCTTAAAAACATTGGAAGAACCACCTAAACATGCGATTTTCATTCTTGCAACAACAGAAAAACATAAAATAATACCTACTATCCTTTCGCGTTGTCAAATTTTTGATTTTAATAGGATTCAAATTACTGACATTGCTGAGCACTTAAAAAAGATTTCTGTCAATGAAGGTATAGACGCTGAAAGTGAAGGCCTACATCTGATTGCTCAAAAAGCAGACGGTGCTTTACGGGATGCGCTTTCGATATTTGACCAGATCGTAAGTTTTGCTGGAAAAACATTGACCTACCAATCAGTGATTGAGAATTTAAACGTTTTGGATTATGATTATTATTTCAGACTCGTAGACTACGCCCTGGAAGAAGATGTCGCAAGCAGTTTATTACTCTATCACGAAATTGTAAACCACGGCTTTGATGGTCACCAATTCTTGGTAGGATTATCTGAACATTACCGTAATTTACTGGTAGGAAAAAACGCAAAAACAATTGATTTACTTGAAGTAGGAGAATCCATCAAGCAACGTTATAAAGAACAATCAGCAACAATTGATGCCAAACATATAATGCGTGCACTTGGCGTAATTAGTAGTGCAGACACCAATTATAAGTCAGCTAAAAATCAGCGTCTACTAGTAGAACTCACTTTAATGCAATTGTGTTCTATTAAAAATGAGCTTGAAAAAAAAAAGCCTTAACTGACCCTGTACAAATTATTCCGTTCAAAGGTCAGAAAGACAGTAAGTCCCTACGTGACAATAAAGAAAATGCAGCACCAAGGGTCAAGGCAGCTGAAAAGCCAAAACCAATAACTTTAAATAAGGAAGCTAAGCAGCTTTCGGCTCCAACTCGTAAACTTAACAATTCATACCTAGGCATTAATGACTTAATGACCAAAGCGAATGAAAGGAAGGAGGATGTTCAGGTAGAGTCAAACGAAAATCGCCCATCGGATTCATTCTCTATTGATGACCTAAGAATGGCTTGGAGAAAATTTGCATTTAAAGCCAAAGAAGAAGGATTGGGGACGCTTTACACAGCAATGATTGGTAGTGACCCTTCAATTGGAGAAAACTTTTTAATCAAGCACAGAGTAGATAATGACGTTCAACTAGGCTTTATCCAAACCCATGAAACAACTTTGGTTGGCTACTTGAGAAAAGAACTAAACAACTGGTCTATTCAATTAAAAATAACAGAAGAAACTGTTGAAGGAGGAAAATTCTTCTCAAGTCAAGATAAATTTAACGACATGGCGGAACGCAATCCACATTTGACAACATTACGTCAGAAATTCAAACTAGATATTGATTTTTAGCGCTATAAATTGCATTGTGTTAATTAAACAAATACGTATATTTGTGCAAAATTAAGCGCGAAGTAAAAAATTAAAAAATATTCGTATTCCGACGTGTTTAATTCATAAATTATACGTAATATTGCACCCCAATTTCGGAGAAGAATAAAATAATAGTCATGGATTTAATAAAAGAAGTTCAAAACGAATTTTCAACAGCATACGACGCACCAGCTTTCGGAGCAGGAGATACAGTAGCTGTTTCATATAAAATTAGAGAAGGTGAAAAAGAGCGTATTCAACAGTACACTGGGGTTGTTTTACAACGTCGTGGGGTTGGATCAACAGAGACTTTCACTGTTCGTAAAATATCAGGTGGTATAGGAGTAGAGCGTATCTTCCCAATTCACTCACCGTTTATTGACGAAATTAAAGTTCTTAAAAGAGGAGCTGTACGTAGAGCACGTATTTTCTACTTCCGTGAAAGAACTGGTAAATCTGCAAGAATTAGAGAGAAAAGAAGATTCTAATCTTTTCTACCCTTACATATATTTAAGGACTTTCTTTCAAAGGGAAGTCCTTTTTTTGGTGGAATATATTTCCAAATAAAATGAAAAGGAAACGAAAACGTCCATCCACGATTCCCCTAATTCTATTCTCAATTATATTTGGGTTGATCTTATGGAGTTCATTACAATTTAGAAGCAGTGATGATTTCAATTATTCAATTCCAAAGAATTATAAAGGATTTGGAATAGATGTCTCCCATCACCAAGGGAAAATAAATTGGGACACCTTATTCCACAAACCACTTTCTCCAAAAATTGATTTCGTATATGTGAAAGCAACGGAAGGAAAGGATCATATTGACAGAGAATGGAAATACAATAGGGCTTCTCTAATCAAGAGAGAAGTTAAACACGGTGCCTATCACTTCTTTCGTCCAGGAATAGACCCATTAGAACAAGTGAGTCATTTTCTAAAACACTATCAACCTCGTGAAACTGACTTAGCTCCAGTTTTAGATGTAGAAGTGGAAGCAGTATCAGACGAAGTACTAATTCAAAACATGTTGGTTTTTTTGCTGGAAATAGAAAAAAGAACCGGAAAACGTCCAATTATTTATACTTCATTCCATTTTTACAGAACGAAATTCAAGAATCATTTTGATGATTATAAATTTTGGATAGCAGCCTATTCAGAACCTTTCCTTTTACCCAAAGACAAACGTATTTTGTATTGGCAATTTACAGACCAGGGAGACTTTCCTTATCATAAAAATGTAAAATTAGATCTAAATGTGAGTAGGGTTAACTTTGAGTGATCTCATTCTCAGACTTGAACTTTAGAAATCTTACTATTATTTCAAAAATGAATGCCGTGCTTTTAGCAAATAATGTCTAATCATTAATCTTTACGACACGATATATTGAAGAAACTCTCTCTTAATCAATACCCTCGGTTTTAAAGCGAATTTTTCTTACAAAACAATTAATGCTTATCCGCTTGTTTCCCTAAAATAATTAAACGTCTTTATTTTAGAAATTAATTAGACTTCTAATCATTCTTTGTTATAAAAAGTTTGGGCTACTCCCTTAAGTCGCAGATTGTAACAGCAAATTTACTTCACTTCCAATTTCATGGTTTTGTATCGATAATCAGGATGACAAGCTTAATAGTGTTAGGAGGCAAAAGTCAGGGTTTGGAAGTGATGGCACGCTGCGCCATCACTTCCAAACCCTGACTTTTGATTGACCCCCTATGAAACTGTCATCCTGAACCTTGGAAAAATTATAATTTTTCTAAGGGAAGAATCTCTCATAATCTATTTATTATCAATCCTTTTCACAAAAAGATAAATAGATTTAAACGAAATTGCTTATTGCGATATAAATGGATAACCCATTAAAAAGTAATAGTTTATAACATAAACTATAGATCGTTGATAACATCATAAATCATTATCCATAACTATTAATTTGTTTGATTTCGGACGCGTTTTATATTTTTTTGAAGGTGAAGCGCGCTACATGACGATAATGTCGTCATGTAGGAGTGTAGGCAATAACCGCAGCGAAGCAAGCTCACAACCTGTCCCGAAAATCGGGAAAAACAAATAAAAGACTTTAAAGATTGAGTAACAAATATCAGGCGCTAGACCTTTCTATCCTAACAGTTTCGGCACTAACGCTTCTCACTGTTTCGTGTTAGCTTCGCTGCTGCCTTCGGCGGTCAAAAGCGGTGCTTTTTCTCTTTTTGGGGCAACCGACGAAGGAGCTCACAGCCTGTCCCGAAAAACGGGAAAAACAAAAAAAAGCAGATACTTGTGAATAAAAAGAAAAAATCCAACTTTTTAAGATTATATTAGTTTGAGTGCTAGTATGGGGAAACAAACGGATAAGCATAAAACACTTTAATTATAAACTCATGTGTCGTCAGTCTCTCTGGATTGAAATCATGACAATTTCAAAACATCACTCTCCTCACCCAAAAATCACCGATAACAAAGTTTCACTTTTATCTTCTGTTTCCTGTAGTTCCTTTGCTATATCAGAAGCAAGTGTTATTCCACCTCCAACATACAAAGCAAAGCTTTTCTCTAAAACTTGCATACAGCGTAAATTAACATAGACAGCTAATTCATCTTTGCTTTTCAAACCAACGAGACCTGTGTAAAACGCCCGTTCATGCGGCTCATTAGTGAGTATATAATCCTTTGCTAAATCACTTGGTGTTCCACAAACTGCTGGGGTTGGATGAAGTGTTTGCATCAAAGCATTCCATCTATCCTTTGCCAACCTAAACTTATAATCTGTTTGTAAATGATAAACAGCTCCTTTTCTCACTGTTTTAGTTTCAGAGATCTCTAATTCTACTGGAAATTGCGCATTGATTTTATCCTTCACATAATCAACAACATATTGATGCTCCTCCTGTTCTTTATCCGTCCACGTTGTTTCATCAGAGCGCTTTGTTCCTGCCAAAGCCATAGAGTGCATAGCACTTTCATTTCCAGAAAGTAAAGTTTCAGGTGTCGCACCCATCCATGTCCCGAATTTCTCATCACTTGCCATATAGACCAGTGCTTGACTTTTATAAGTTTCAGCCAAGCGATTAAAAACAGTATCCATTTCAAGTGTTTCTTCCTTGTCCACTAATTTAATTCTAGAGAAAATTGCTTTTCGAATTCCAAACATTTCAAAGCCATCAATGAAATATTGCAAGCCATTCAAGTAAGCTTTTTCATTAGCCACAAAAACAACATCTTCACTATTAAAGAATAAATCTGAATTGGAGATAGTGCTTACCTCCTGACCTACTTCAAAATAAAATGTTTTTTCTTTGGTGAAATCGGTAATAAAAAAACAGTCTTCTGGCAAACTCTCAAGATTACTCTCTATCCATTTACCTTTCAACTTCTGCATTATTTCATTTGGAAATTGATATGCTAAAAAAGCCATAATTAAAATTATTTTCTAGGTACAACCATTACTGTTAAACGTCCTGTGCAAACCAAAGCACCCGTTTCGTTATCTGTTAAATCTACTTGCCAAACATGCGTTCTTTTTCCTGCATGAACAACTTTCCCAACTGCTTTTACAAGACCCGACTTCATTCCCCCCACATGATTTGCATTGATTTCGATTCCAACAGGTACCTCCTTTTCAATATCTAGCAACAATGTTGAACCCATAGAACCAACACTTTCAATTAATGCCGCGCTTGCTCCTCCATGAAGCAGTCCCATAGGTTGGTGCGTTTTAGAATTCACAGGCATTGTGGCAACAATATAATCATCACCTATTTCAATACATTTCATATCCAACACTTCCATTAAAGTTCCTTTATTGAAAGTGTTGATTATATCTAAGTCTACTTTTTTAAGCATAAAATTGAATTTTTTAAAAGTTTTTAAATACTATATAATGATAAAACAATCATATTCTATATTTGTGCAGTCTAAAAGTAACTACATTCGTATAAAAATTGACAAAATGCTTCAAGAAAACGTAAATCTTCAACCTTTCAACACCTTTGGAATTGCTGTTAACTCAGAATTCTTTGCACCCTTCTCTTCTGTTCAGGAATTAAAATCACTGCTCTCTGAGGTGAAAGACAGAAACTTACTAATACTAGGTGGAGGAAGTAATGTTTTATTCCAAGGTGATTTTAAAGGTGTTATTTTACGCAATGAAATAAAAGGAATCGAACTTATCCAAGAGAGTGATCAAGATGTTATTCTAAAAGTTGGTGCGGGAGAGGTTTGGCACAACTTGGTACTTCATACGATAAAGAAAGGTTGGGGAGGAATCGAGAATCTATCTCTCATTCCAGGAAGTGTTGGTGCAAGTCCTATGCAAAACATTGGTGCTTATGGCGTTGAAATAAAAGATGTATTTGAATCTTTAGAAGCATTAGAGATTTCAACGGGCAAGCTTCAATCATTCTCTCATGAAGAATGTCAGTTTGGATACAGAGAAAGTGTTTTCAAGAAAGAGTTAAAAAATAAATATGTAATCACTTCAGTTACCTATAAGCTTTCAAAATTCCCAAAGCTCAACACTAGCTATGGAGCAATTGAGGAAGAATTAGCATCAAGAAACATTTCACAACCTACTATTAAAGAGGTAAGTGATGCTGTAATTGCTATTCGTCAGTCGAAATTACCAGACCCAAAGGAAATTGGAAATGCGGGAAGTTTCTTCAAAAACCCAGTGATTCCTACCCGACACTATTTAGAGTTACAAAAGCAATTTGAAAATATTCCCTCCTACAAAGTGGATGATGCAAACGTTAAAGTTCCTGCTGGTTGGCTTATAGATCATTCGGGTTGGAAAGGAAAAACATTTGGAAATTATGGTGTTCATAAACGTCAGGCATTAGTACTTGTAAATTATAAAGACGCTAAAGGTTCAGAGATTTTTCAGCTCTCAGAGCAAATAATACAGGATATTTTACTCCGCTATGGAATAAAACTTGAACGTGAAGTGAACATTATTTACTAATAACTTGAATTTAAAACAGTTCTAAACAAGTTATAGGGCTTAACGACAAGAATTTATACAATTGTCAATTTAATAATTCCTTGTCAAGAGTATGTAAATCTCTAAAAATCGGCTATCTTTGCAAACATAATTAAAAGCAGCTTTTTTTAAGGTTTGCTAAAAAAGACTTTTATGGCTAAAGACATATTTGAAAAAATAAAAGAAAACAGAGGTCCGATAGGACAACATGCAAAAGGAGTTCATGGTTACTTTACTTTCCCTAAGTTAGAAGGTGAAATCGGAAACAAGATGTTGTTCCGTGGAAAAGAGTGCCTTGTATGGTCAGTAAATAACTATTTAGGTTTAGCAAATCACCCAGAAGTTCGCAAGGCAGATGCTGATGCGGCTGCAAAATGGGGAATGGCTTACCCAATGGGAGCTAGAATGATGACTGGTCAAACAAGCGAGCACGAAGCTTTAGAAAACGAGCTTTCAGATTTCATGAAGACTGAAGACACTATTCTTTTAAACTTCGGTTATCAAGGTATGGTTTCTGCAATTGACTGTTTAGTCGACCGTAATGACGTTATCGTATACGATAGTGAATCACATGCGTGTATCTTAGACGGTATGAGGCTTCATGCAGGGAAACGCTTTGTTTTTAAGCACAACGACATGGACAGCTTTGACAAACAAATGTCACGAGCTACTAAACTGGTTGAAAACACAGACGGAGGTATTTTAGTTATTACTGAGGGTGTTTTTGGAATGGCTGGAGATATGGGTGACCTTAAAGGAATCGTTGAATTCAGAAAATCTGGGAAATACGATTTTAGATTATTCGTAGATGACGCGCATGGATTTGGAACCATTGGTAAAAACGGAATGGGAGCTGGAGAATTCCAAGGAGTTCACGAAGAAATCGATGTTTTGTTTGGAACTTTTGCTAAATCAATGGCTTCGATTGGGGCCTTTATCTCTGCAAAAGAACACATTATTGAGTACATGCGTTACAACATGCGCTCGCAAATGTTCGCAAAATCGCTTCCAATGACTTTAGTTGTTGGTGCACGTAAGCGTTTAGAGCTATTAAGAACACAGCCAGAACATAAAGACAACCTTTGGAAAATTGCAACTGCATTACAAAAAGGATTGAAAGAAGGTGGATTTGACATTGGAGTAACTAACTCTGCTGTTACTCCAGTATTCTTGCAAGGAAATCTTGCTGAGGCAACAAACATGACTTTTGACTTACGTGAAAATTACAGTATTTTCTGTTCTATCGTTATTTACCCTGTTGTTCCTAAAGATACAATTATGTTGCGTTTAATTCCTACAGCTGCACATACGCTTGAGGATGTACAATACACAATTGATACTTTTAAAATCGTAAAAGCGAAATTAGATAAAGGTGAATACAAAGCAGAAGAGCTTGCAAACGTTGAAGTTGACAAATAATATTTGATTTTTTATTTGTTTACCTTCGTTAATATAATTAAATGCCACTTGTCAATTGACAAGTGGCATTTTTTATTCCACTATCTTTTTTAAAGCTCATCACTACCAATTTCAACACTAAATATAGTGTAAACCTCTTTCTTTTCTCAACACTACTCATCATCTTCTTTTTACTTATATTTCTTTTGTACAGAATCCCTCCAAATCTATCCATGCTTTGTGCATTCTTAACATTAGAAACTAATTACACCGTGGTTTACAGCAAATAAATACCTATCTTAATGGAGTGGATTAATCATTTGATAATTAGTCAAAGCGATTGTTTATCTCGGTGTGATTATAAATATAAAAAAGAAGAATATGACAAAAACTAAAGGTACTATTGAATCAGTTGAAAAAGACAACATTGTAGATTTATTAGTTGTTGGATCTGGAACTGGAATTTCAGCGGCATTGGCTGCTCATGAAAAAGGATTAACAACTTTAATTATTGAAAAGACAAATTATGTTGGTGGATCTACCGCCCTATCCGGAGGTGCATTCTGGATTCCTGCAAATCCAACTCTAAAAGCAAGTGGTTCAACAGATACACTTGAAAAAGGAAGAGAGTATCTTAAAAACCTTGTTAAAGACGATACTCCACCAGAAAGATGGGGGGCTTTTCTTGACAATGGAGATGCGACAATAAATATGTTGCTTCGAAAAACTCCATTGAAATTCTTTTGGGCTAAAGGGTATTCTGATTACCATCCTGAAAAACCTGGAGGAGATCCATTAGGAAGAACATGTGAAAGTAGACCGTTCAACATTAAAGTGCTTGGTGAAAATCTGAAAAACTTCCGTTCAGGATCAATGGAAGCACCAGTTCCAATGCCAATTACGGGTTATGACTATAAATGGATGAACTTAATGGTTCGTAAACCATTAACAGCTTTTCCTATAATCTTTAAGAGATTATTTCAAGGAATTGGAGGATTAATAATTGGCAGAAAATATGTAGCTGGTGGACAAGCATTAGCTGCGGGGTTGTATTCTGGGGCTTTAAAAGCTAAAATTCCAATAATGAGAAACACAAAATTAGTTGAGTTTTTAATGGATGGAGACCGCGTAGTAGGAGCAATAGTCGAAGAAAATGGAGTTAAAAAGACCATTAAGGTTAATCGTGGAGTTGTTTTGGCAGCTGGAGGATTCGATCATAATATGCCTATGCGCCAACAATATCAATCTGAGAACTTGAACAAAAACAATAGTTTTGGAGCAGAAGGAAATACCGGTGATGCTATTTTACTTTCTCAAGAAATTGGAGCTGACATAGACTTAATGAAACAAGCTTGGTGGTTCCCTGCTGTTTCTCCTGTAAAACCAGGTGATACACCTCAAGTTCTTTTGGCTGAACGTTCACTTCCAGGAAGCTTCATGGTAAACAGCACTGGAAAAAGGTTTATTAATGAAGCTACCGACTACATGAGTTTTGGTCAAAAACTTTTAGCAGACGAAAAAGCGGGAACACCAATTGGAGATATGTGGTTGGTGTTTGACCAAACTTACCGTAACAGATATATTCTTGCTGGATCATTATTTCCAAAAGCCAAACTTCCAGAGGAGTGGTATAAAGCAGGAATTGCACACACAGCAGATTCAATTGAAGAGCTTGCAAAATCTATTGGATTACCAGAAAAGGATTTCATCCATTCATTTAATCGTTTCAACAAATTAGCAGAAACTGGTAAAGACGATGATTTCAAAAGAGGTGACAGCGCATACGACCGTTACTATGGAGACCCTACGGTGAAGCCAAATCCAAATTTACTTGCATTAAAAGGGAAACTTTATGCAGTGAAAATTGAATTATCTGACCTTGGAACTTGTGGTGGATTAGTTGCAGACGAAAACGGAAGAGTTTTACGTAAAGATAAATCTGCTATTGATGGACTTTATGCAGTTGGAAATACCGCTGCAAATATATTTGGAAAAACATATCCTGGTGCAGGTGGAACAATCTGTCAAGGTTTAGTTTACGGATATATTGTTGCTCAACATGCAGCAAGTAAAAAAATGTAAAACCAAAATTTGATAACTAACTGAGGATTCTATTTATTGGATTCTTGATTAAAACTAAATGCCACTCAAGGAAACGGGTGGCATTTTTTCTTGAGCACAATTAAAAATCAAAATGGCTGTCACCAATTCATCATTCTAATAAAGAAAAGCCTAAAATCTAGCTTTAAAGACTGGAGATATACTACTTTTGGACACAATTGAATGAATTATCAATAAAACTAGAGATTTTAATCTCTTTTTGCAATAAAAGTAAATGTCTAAACTCCCTCTAGAATATAAATTTATCGATGTGTCTGATTACGGTAGAAAACCTGGTCGATGGATTGCAAAATCATTGGTCAGCACAAATGCCACACCTATTCATGTTACATCAGCTTTTATAATTTCAGGATTAATTGCAATTATTTGTATATTAAATAACTTCTATTTTGCCGCAGCATTTTTTATTATTTTAAAATCAATTATTGACGCCTCAGATGGAGAGTTGGCTCGCTTAAAAAAGACCCCTTCTTATACAGGCAGGTATTACGATTCTCTAGCAGATCTATTCCTAAACTTCTTATTGCTTTCTTCAATTGCTTATGTCACAGACACAGCTTTTGGTGTAATGCTTTTAGCTTTTTTTGGAATTCAATTACAGGGAACAATATATAATTTCTATTACGTAATTCTTAGAAACAGTGTTAACGGGGATTCAACAAGTCGTGTTTTCGAAAAAGAAACACCAACTGCTCTTCCAGGAGAAAAACAAAGTACAGTCGATAGGTTTTATGCAACATACAATGCTTTCTATGGTCCATTTGATAAGGTCATCTATGCGTTGGACAAAGATGCCGCAAACAGCAAACCCTTCCCTAAGTGGTTTATGACTTTAATTTCAGTTTATGGACTTGGTTTTCAATTATTGATTATGGCCATTATGTTAATCTTAGATTTAGCAGCTTATATCATTCCCTTTTTTACTTGGTATTCTGTGCTAATTTTAGTTTTTGTAGCCATCCGAAAGTTGATTTTGAAATGAATTAGTGGCTTTAGGTTTTAGGCAAAAAATAAGAAAATGATGAACATCAAATTTAGAAAAGCAGATTTTAAAGATATTCCAAAAATTTGGACAATCTTAAAAAATGCCATCGCTCGACGGAAGAAAGATGGAAGCAATCAATGGCAGGACGGCTATCCGAATGAAGAATCTATTCAATCTGATATTGAAAAACAGACTGGATTTGTACTTACAGAGAATGAAGAAGTTATTGGCTATTGCGCTGTTTTAATCAATGACGAACCTGAATATGCGAAAATTCAAGGGGAATGGCTTACCAATGGCGACTTTGTTGTTTATCACCGTGTAGCAATTGCTGAATCTCATCTAGGAAAAGGATTAGCAAAAAGAATGCTCGAGTTTATTGAAGAATTTGCTTTAGAAAACAATATTCACAGTATAAAAGCAGACACCAATTTTGACAATGGCCCAATGCTTGCTCTTTTTGAAAAATTAGGATATAAATATTGTGGAGAAGTATATTTTAGAGGAAGTGCACGAAAAGGGTATGAGAAAACAGTATAGAGTAAGGAGTAGGGAGTAAGGAGTAGGGAGTAGTGGCAGACGAATCGCCTGCCATTTTTAATTATAGTTATTTTTTAAACTCTTTCAATAATAGCAGCATACCCCTGCCCTACTCCAATACAAAGTGTAATCAAAGCATATCTTTTTTGTGTTTTCTGAAGTTCAATTGCAGCTGTTTGAAGAATACGAGATCCTGTCATTCCAAGTGGATGACCTAAAGCAATTGCTCCACCGTTTCTATTTAAACGCGGATCATTGTCTGCTAATCCCCAAGCTCTTGTACAAGACAATGCTTGAGCAGCAAATGCTTCGTTTAATTCTATGACATCCATGTCCTCCATTGTTAATCCTGTTCTTTTCAACAGTTTATTGGTTGCATAAACAGGTCCAATTCCCATGATTCTTGGCTCTACTCCAGCAACTGCAGCACCAACAAATCTTGCCATTGGCTTTAATTGATGGTCTTTTAAACCTTGGTCACTTGCCAAAAGTAAAGCTCCTGCTCCATCGTTTAATCCAGAAGAGTTTCCTGCTGTAACAGAACCACCTTCTTTCTTAAAAGCTGGTCTCAACTGACTAAGCGTTTCAACTGTTGTTCCTGGACGGAAAAACTCATCTTTATCAAAAATTAAAGCTTCTTGTTTTCTACGTGGAATTTCAACAGCAACAATTTCTTCTGCCAATCGGCCATTTGCCCATGCTGCTTCCGCTTTTTGTTGTGACCAAGCAGCAAATATATCTTGATCTTCACGAGAGATATTATATTTCTCAACTAGGTTTTCGGCAGTTTCTCCCATCCCATGAGTTCCATACACTTCATGTAACTTAGGATTAATAAAACGCCATCCGAAAGAAGAATCGTATAATTTAGCATCGCTTCCAAAAGGTGCAGCAGATTTTCCTATAACCCATGGACCACGTGTCATGTTTTCAACTCCTCCAGCCAAGTAAATATCGCCCGCACCATCTTTAATAGCACGTGCAGCAGTTACAGCAGAAGATAGTCCAGAAGAACACAAACGGTTGATTGTTTCTCCACCAATGGTACTTGGTAGGCCTGCCAACAGAAGTGACATACGCGCAACGTTTCTATTGTCTTCACCTGCTTGATTAGCACAACCAAAAATCACGTCTTCAATAGCATTTGGATCTAAAGTTGCGTTTCTTTCTACTACAGTCTTCATCACCAAAGCTGCCATGTCATCAGGGCGAACAGTTGATAAAGACCCTCTAAAACTTCCTATTGGCGTTCTCACACCGTCTACTAAATATACTTCTTTGCTCATCTTTCTATTTCATTTTGAATGCTAAAATAAGAACAATTTTACAGACTCTTCTCAATGTTGACAAGCAAGATTTAAGAGTTTTTGAATTTTATTAAAACTTTTCTCGATTGCTTTCAAGCCATTCAATTCAAATAATTATTATAATTTCGGGAATGCAAATAAAATAACATGATAAAACAAAAACTATTTCTCTTAGGTTTAAGCCTCTGCTTTTTTGGTCATATCGGATTCTCTCAAGAACTCACAGAAAAAGAACAAGCTTATATAGACTCTATAGCTGCTGCAAACAAGGAAAGCAGTACAATAGCCGCTAGTCAGGAAGCGTACAACAAAGGAATTGAGCTTTTCAAACAAAAATCCTATTTAAAAGCAGTCGCTTCTTTTGAAAAATCAATACAGTTGGATAATAATTTTACTGCCGCCTTTTACAATAAAGGAATAGCAGAAAATGAGGCACAGCTTCATGGGGAAGCAGTCAAAACTTTAACTCAATTACTTCAGAAAGATCCAAGTTATTCCAAAGTTTACTTCCAGCGCGCAAGGGCTTATCAAGGAACTGGAGAATATACAAAAGCGGAATTGGATTATAAAAAGTCCATCGAAATAGAGCCTAAAAACCCGAATGTATATTATAATTATGGAACACTACAGTTCCTGCAACAAGATTATGACAAGGCAATCCAATCCTTTACTACCACAATAGAAATGGAAGGGAATTTAGCTTATGCCTATAATGATCGAGCGAGTTGCCACAGAATGAAAGGTGATTATTCGAAAGCAATTGCTGATTATGAACAAGCAGAAAAGAAGAATCCCAACTTGGCTTTCGTTCTCAACAATATAGGAACAACCAAAATGAAAATGAAAAACTATGATGGAGCAATCGCTGCTTTTAATCGTGCAATTTCTATAGATAAAAACTTTCATTTGGCCTATAATAACAGAGGAGCAACTCAAATGGAAAGCAATAAACTAGACGAAGCATTGTCTGATTTCGAAAAATGTGTTCAAGTGAATGACAAATATGCTCCAGGCTATGCAAATATTGCTGCAGTTAAATTCAAGAAAGAAGATTACAAAGGAGCTAAAGCAGCAGCTGACAAGGCAATTCATCTAGACAAAAACTATGCAACTGCTTATGTTAATCGAGGAATGATTAATGAAATGCTGCGTGATATGAATGGCGCATGCGATGATTGGGAAAAAGCCAAAGAATTAGGCTCGGAAACCGGCGCACAATACGCATCACAAAATTGTGGATTCTAAAAATTGATAACTATGAAAGAATTAAATAAATATATACTTAGTCTTTACAAGAAAACGTCAAATACTGCATTGTGCCCGTATAAACAAACCCATAAAAATGGAATATTCTTCAAGACTTTATTAATCACCACTTTTTTAATCAGTGGATTTGCAACAGCTCAAAACGTTGATTTCAAACGCAGCAACTTCAAGGATAATGTTGATGATTTTAAGGCAGCCACAGATGCTATCAGTGCAGGAACAACACTTTTCACAGAAGGTTCTTTGGCTATTTTTGAAGTTAGAGATCCAGGATTAACATTTAAAAAAGCACTTATTCAATTTGAAATCGCACAAAAACTTAATCCCGATAATGCCCTCAATAATTTTAGAATTGGCGTTTGCTACATTCATTCCTCAACACCCTATAAAGCAATTGCATATTTAGAAAAAGCATATATGCTAGACCCAGTTTGTGATCCGTTTTTATATTATTATCACGGAAATGCAATGCAACTTGAGGAAAAGTTTGATAAAGCACTCGCTTCTTACAAGTTGTTTGAAGAAAATTACAGAAAATCAGATAATTTCAACAAGTTTGTTTCAATGCGTAAACGCGAATGTGGATTTGCTGAGAAGTACAAAGCTGAACCTGTGCGTTGCTGGATAGATAACGTTAAAGCGCTTAATACTGAGTTTGACGAAATCGCTCCTACAATTACTACAGATGGTTCTGAAATCATTTTCAGTTCTAACAGACCAAATGGCAACAAACCAAATGAGGTGGGAGAATACGATCATGATATCTACATTTCCTACAATGACGAAGGAATTTGGGAGAAAGTAAAACCAATTCCAGGAAGTGTAAATACTTCACTAGATGATATTGTAAATAATCTATCTTATGATGGCACTAAAATGTTACTGCACAAAGACAACGAAGGTCAAATTGATATTTACGAAACTGTTTTAAATGGTGCAAATTGGAGTACACCAGAAATTATGCATCACCAAATCAGCACAAAACGAACCAATGATATGTACGGCTCCTATAATCATGACGGATACAATATATATTTTGCCCGAGGAAACGAGAACTTGAGCAAAGGAACAAATATTATGTATTCAGGAATGCAAAGTAAGCAGGAGAAAAATTATGGAACAGCTACTACAATTAATCAGGTAAACAGCCAGTTTAATGACGGACCAATTTATATGCATATCGATGGAAAAACGATGTATATCGCCTCTCAAGGGCATGAATCTATTGGAGGTTATGACATTTTTGTTTCAAAACAAATTCAAGGTGGCTGGTCGAAACCAGAAAACATGGGCTATCCCATCAACACACCTTATGATGATTTCTTTTTTGCATCTACTGCAAATGGAAAATATGCATACATTTCTTCCAATCGACCAGGTGGAGCAGGTGGTTATGATATTTACAAAGTAACCTTTTGGGGAGCACCTAAGAACCCTATCGTAGATATGGAAGATTATTTATTGGCTTCAATTGCCCAGCCAATAAAAGACCCACAAATTGAAGAAGTCGTAAGTATAAATAAAGTTTCTTTGACTGTTTTTAAAGGAATAACAATAGATGCTCTTTCAAGTAAAGCAGTACAGGCAGATATTGAGATTACGGATAATAAAAATGGTAAAATAATTGAGCGCTTTACTACAAATAGTGCAACAGGGAAATTCCTGCTTTCATTAACTGCTGGAAAAAACTACGGAATTGCTGTTAAAGCAGATGGCTATTTATTCCATTCAGAAAACTTTGATGTTCCAGAAGGAAGCGACTATAACCTCATCAATAAAACCATTGAATTAAAGAATATTGCCGTAGGAAGTAAAATTGCCTTGCGTAATATATTCTTCGATCTAGGCCAAGCAAATTTACGCAGTGAATCAAATGCCGAATTAGATAGATTGGTGAAATTATTGAAAGACGTTCCTTCATTAAAGGTAGAAATATCTGGACATACAGATAATACTGGTTCTTCTTCTATCAATGATAAATTATCTCAAGACAGAGCTGATGCAGTAGTTGTTTACTTAAAAGGAAAAGGAATTTCTGCGAGTAGACTAACCTCAAAAGGCTATGGCTCTTCTAAACCAATAGCAAGTAACAACAATGCTCAAGGAAGACAAGAAAACAGAAGAACTGAATTTGAAATTATTGAAAATTAGTTTTTTCTATTCATAAACATTTTAAAACCCTTAGCTTTGGTTAAGGGTTTTTACTTTTTCAAGAATTGTTGTTGAAGTGATTAATCTTAATTTTGTCAGCACTTTTTCATGCTTTAAATACATATCAAAATGACACAGGAACAAATACAATATCTATTAAATAAATTTAAAGATATCGCTTTAATTGATGCAGATTCATTGGACAAATATGGACGAGACGAGACAGAAGACCTATTGTTTTCTCCACACATTGTTTTAAGACCTTCAACCACTAAAGAAGTTTCTGCAATAATGCGTTATTGTAATGAAAACTTGATTTCTGTTACGCCTTCCGGTGCAAGAACCGGACTTAGTGGTGGGGCACTGCCAATAAATGGAGGTGTGGCTTTAAGCTTTGAAAGAATGAATAAAATCATTGAAATAGATGAGAATAATTCACAAGTTACAACAGAACCAGGTGTAATCACTCAAGTTCTTCAAGAAGCTGTTCGAGAAAAAGGATTGTTCTACCCACCAGATCCAGCTTCTAAAGGAAGTTGTTTTATCGGTGGAAATATTGCAGAAAATAGCGGTGGTCCAAAAGCAGTAAAATATGGAGTTACGGCAGATTATGTATTGAATCTTGAAGTAGTTTTGCCAAATGGTGATGTTATTTGGACTGGGGCAAATGTCTTAAAAAATGCTACAGGATATAACCTTACTCAGCTCATTGTTGGAAGCGAAGGAACCTTGGGGATTGTTACTAAAATTGTGCTCAGACTTATCCCCCATCCTACTGTTGACATGTTGATGTTAGTTCCATTTTATGATGCAAAAAAAGCTTGTGAAGCTGTGGCTGCAATAATGAAAACAGGAATTACACCGAGTGGATTAGAATTTATGGAGCGCGATGCCATCCAATGGACCTTGAAAAATATTCCATCTATTCAACTAGATATAGATGAAGCTCATGAAGCACATTTACTCATAGAAGTAGATGGATTCGATGAAAACAAACTTACCGAAGAATGTGAAATAATAGCAGAAGTCTTGGAACAATTCGAAACAGGTGAAATTCTTTTTGCCGATAGCCAAGCACAGAAAGATCGACTCTGGGAAGTACGCAGAAAAGTAAGTGAAGCAGTGAAGTCACATTCAATTTATAAAGAAGAAGACACAGTGGTTCCCCGTTATGAACTTCCAAACCTATTGGCTGGAGTTAAAGAAATTGGCGATAAATACGGATTCAAATCTGTCTGCTATGGCCATGCAGGAGATGGAAACCTACATGTAAACATCATAAAAGGCGACCTCACAGACGACCAATGGAACAATGAACTTCCTAAAGCTATTCGTGAGATTTTCGTTCTTACTGTTGGCCTTGGCGGAACAATTTCTGGCGAACACGGAATAGGACTCGTTCAAAAACAATACATGGACATTCCATTTACGGATGTTTCATTGCGCTTAATGAGAGAAATAAAGCAAATATTTGATCCAAATAACATTTTGAATCCGGGGAAGATTGTTGATATTTAAAGTTTACTCCCAGTAAATTGCTTCAGTATTTTCTACAAAGTCTAATTCTTTGTGAAACTCGTCAATCTTTTTCAATTCATCTGGAGTAGCTTTTTCTTGAATCAACTGAAATAACTCACGCTCCTCAAATCTAATGTGTCGGTCGAGCTCTTCTTCGATATGATGAAGTGTTTTCTCAAGATCATTCTCTTCAGTAAACAAACGCGTTAACCTGCGGTGTTCAGAAAGTGCTTTTTTAACTAATTCATGATCTTCTCCTAAAATTGGAAACATGTATTTCTCCTCATCTTCAAAATGAGGCTGAATATGATTCTCAAAAAACCAATCATTGTATTTTTTGATTTTTTCAACAGCTACACCATTTTTCAGTCCTTTCCTGATTTTCCACCCCAATAATAAACTGTGGTGATGTTCTCTACTAAATGGCTGTAGAGATTCATGCCTTTTTAAAGGCTTTCTCTTAGTTTCCATATTATCTTCCTTGTTTATGTAAATGTGCTATTATCTTGGAGGTCGTTGCATCAGCATACACACCGTACGCATTCACTAAAACTCCTTTCATTTCGTGTTTACTCGAAGAAATAGCATAAACAATCATTGAATCTCCAGGATCTGTCTCCCCTTCAAAACGATGAATTTCATCAATAACAAATTCGTCTTCCGACAATGCTAAATCAGATTTTCTACAAACAATACAATCTTTAGTTGCTTCAATATAAAAATCTGTAGTATATCCACGTTTGATTAAATCATTAATCGCTTCGGATACTGTTTCGTACGTTGGTTTTCTTTTCATCTTATAAAAAATTAAATGAATAATTAGTTTGGTGAAACCATAATATGCGCTCTATGTGTCCCTGGATCCATCAACCATGGCATTCCAGGCGCAGCTGGTGAAAGAGGTAGTCCAGTTGATTCTTGCGTTGCATACGGGGTATAAATCACATAACGCAACTTCGCATCTTTTAAAACTCCAGTTTCTGGGTCTAAGTTTTCTTCCTTACCATTCAGAACATATAACATGCTTTGTCCTTCAGGAAAATTCAATTCACCCGCTTCAATTTCTACTTTTCGTATTTCTCTAATTTCTATCGGTGTCTTGCCTTGAGATTTTAATACTCTTCCACGCATCATGAAATCCTCAAGCTCTTTGTAGTAACAAACAATTTGAATTCCTTCCTTTTTAGGGTCATCTGTAACGCAAGTCAAATAACTCTCTGAGTCACGCAAGACTTTCATTTCTATTTCACTCGTATAGGCAATCACCTTAGCTTCATTTCTATCCTTTTCTGGTAGAAAATGAGTTGCTAAGTTGATTTGAGCCTCATTCTTTAACACCTGTTGGCTGCTCTCAGATTTTTGAGAATATGCAAATGATGCCAATAAAAACGATAATCCTAATATTACTTTCTTCATACTTATTCTTTTTCTGAAAAGATAGACAAATAAGCACAATTTCCTATATCAACCGATAACAAAACTAAATTACATTTAAAGCTGCTTGATAATCTGGCTCATTTGTAACTTCTTCAACCAATTCAGAATGTTGGATTACTAAATTTTCGTCGGTTACAATTACTCCTCTAGCATGCAGACCGTTAAGAGGTCCTCCTTCCATCACTACACCTAACTTATCAGCATCTCTGTAGCGGAAATCTGAAGTTGTAATAGCATTTTCAATTCCTTCATCAGCACAAAAGCGTTTAAATGCAAATGGCAAATCCAAAGATGTAAACACTAAAGCTACATCGTCTCTGTCTTTTAATTTGTCTGCAAACTTATTCAGCTGCATTGCACAAACTGCGGTATCTACACTTGGGAAAATATTAAAAACAACTTTCTTCCCTTTTAAATCATTCGTGTTTAAATCTGACAAATCAGCTTTCACCAATCTCATTTCAGGTAAAACATCTCCAACTTTAGGAAAACTCCCGTTAGTTTTAATCGCTGTTCCTTTAAATTTTAATTCCATATCTTTTATATTATTAATTTTCGTTTTGACTAATGTAAATTATTCTCTGGTCTTTGATTCCAAATTGCTAGAAATAAACCAGTTGACATTCTTCGAGCTGCATTTTTCGCTCTCTCGGCTAGGTTTCCCTCATACATTTCGTTAATCGTCGCAAACCATAAACGTATCCACTGCGCAAAATGTTCTTGCGTTACACCATAATTTAAATTTTGGTCAACCTCAGCATGCACACGTGGTGGATTTCCTTTAAACTTTGGGATTCCAAACAAATTAGTTTCCCAAAAATCCGTCAACTTTTCTAAGTGGGGCGGCCATTCTTCTGCCGAAAGATGTGAGTTGAAAATTGGCCCCAATACTTCATCCGCTCTTATTTTATCATAAAAGGAATGAACTAATTTGCTCACATCTTCTCTGTTTTCTATTTCTTTCATGACTTTGAGTCTTCTGCTACTTTCTTTACGCGATCAGGTGAATCTAGTTTAGATAATGTTAAACGCACAACACTTTCTTCATTTGCCAATAAATCATGGGGAACATTACCTTCAAGTGCTAGGATATCTCCTTTTTTCAGTTGGTGTTTCTTTCCTTGAACACCAAATTCAATAGAGCCTTCAAGTAAATGAACTACAATTGGATATGCAGTTTTATGCTCTTTCATCACCTGCCCTCTTTTGAAGGCTATTCGAATTTCTTTGGAAAAAGAAGATTCTAAAACAACAGTGATTTTTACCTTATCATCTGTAAACACTAAATCATTAAAAAAAGAATTATTCTTCATTGAGCTACTTGTTAAATTTAACCTTAAAAGTAATAAAAATTAAGCACTAGAACAATAAAAGACAAGACTATCCTTTTTTAATCTTTGAAAAATAAAAAGAGGAGAACTACAAAGCTCTCCTCTTCAATATCTTTATAGTTGGGTCACTATTTTTTCATGTGACGCGCATATCTATTTTTAAACTTATCAATACGACCTGCAGTATCAACGTACTGTTCAATACCAGTGAAGTAAGGGTGAGACATGTGAGAAATATCTAATTTCACAAGAGGGTACTCAGCACCATCTTCCCATTCTATTGTCTCCGTTGATGCAGCGCATGAACGTGTAACAAATGAATAATCATTTGTCATATCTTTAAACACTACTAAACGGTAGTTCTCTGGATGTATATCTTTTTTCATTTCAACTAAAATTTCTTGTTCTATCTAAAATCGGATGGCAAATTTAATAATTAAAATCTAATTCACACAATCCAAGTGCAAATTATTTCAATAATAAATTACTCCCGACAAATATAACCTAAATAGTTTGCTATTTATAGCTTCATCGAGTTTATATTCTAAATAATTCCATAAAATTCCTGTGCAGTTACCTAAAACAGTAAATTCAATAAATATTTGAATCTTTTAACCCCGAAGTCTTCAAGGAAGTTAATCTTGGAATTATTGAATAGCGAAGTCCTCAAAGAAGTTGGCTCTATATGGATTTGTGTGGGTGCAATTGAATAATGAATTTATATCACTTTCATTTACATTAAAAAGTCACGACTCATCATGAATTATAGTCATGTTCTGCACTCAGAGTTGAATTAAAAAAACTTACTTCAAAATATCAAGGTGAAGAAATGCGTTAACCTAGATTGTTACTTCAGGAATAATACATATTCAAATTGTGCCGTCCTTTCAGATACTAAAATCGACTCATCCTATCCATCCCTAGGACTTACGTCCTAGGTTGTTGCGTACCATCCCGTTGGTATTTTGAAGTGATTTTTCCAAAAAAAAGTATCTGAAAGGACGGCACATACTGTACTTTTCCAGAGTAAATTCCCATTTAAAAGCAAGATGAGAGTTTAAAAAACTTTTCTTGGAAAAGTGGATATGGATCGTTTTCAGTAAATCCTACTGAAACGGATATAGTTATAAATTATATTGGGCTACCCCCTTAAGTCGCAGATTGTAACAGTAAATTTACTTCACTTCCAAACCCTGATTTTTGATTGCCCCCCCTATGAAACTGTCATCCTTCCCTTGGAAAAATTTTAATCTTTCTAAAGGAAGGATCTCTTATAATCTATTTATTATCAATCTTTTTCACAACAAAGATAAATAGATTTAAACGAAATTGCTTATTGCGATTTAAATGGATAACCCATAAATTATATTCGTAATCAACATATCCATCATAAAATGAAGACTTATAAAGAAGAGTATCTTGCGTTTTTAAAGAAATATAAAGTTGATTATGATGAAAGGTATTTATGGGATTGAAATTAGGATCACTTTGAGATAATAGATATTCCTTTTCGAATTAAATCGACCGTCAGCCGACAGACTTTTTTCAATATACCCACACAGAACCATATAGAACCAAGAAGTTAACCATTCAATCCTCAATTCCTCAAAATAAATCCGATAATAAATCGTTACATTAGCAGCATTAAAAAACATTACGTTGAGAAAATTACTTTATTTATTCCCTTTTATATTATTGGCTTGGTTGGCTACCTACCTTACTAGCTGTAAAAAAGACATCTTATTCTCTAAGGAATACCTTTCATTTTCAACAGATACAGTCTTGTTCGACACTGTTTTTACAACCGTTGGATCTACAACAAAAAAACTAAAGATTTACAACACATCGAGTCAACCTGTAAAAGTAAAAAGCGTAGTTTTAGTCGGTGGAAAAAACTCTCCTTTTAGGGTGAATTTAGATGGTATTTCAGGTACTATTTTTAAAGACTTTGTGATACCTGCTAATGACAGTCTTTTTATGTTTGTAGAAGTAACTTTAGGCGAAAACAACAAAAACTATCCGTTAATCATTGAAGACACCATAGAGTTTGAAACGAATGGTAAATTACAAAGTGTTCAACTGGCGGCTTGGGGACAAGATGCCTATTTTCACTACAAAGATTCGAACGAAGGTATTTGGCCAAATGACAAGCCACATGTTATATATGATTATGCTTTAATTGATTCAGCAAAATCACTAACGATTCAGGCGGGGACTAAAATCCACATGCACAAAGGCGCAATTCTTTATGTAAACAAAGGAGAATTGCATATTGAAGGAGCGTTTGACAACAAAGTAATTATTGAAGGAGATAGATTAGAGCCTTTTTACAAAGATGTTAAAGGACAGTATTATGGCATCTATTTTAACAAAGCACTCTATTCAACTATAGACAATGCAGTTATAAAAAACGGAACAGCTGGAGTACATATTTTTGGAAATAATTCTTCAAATGCAGACTATACAGTTAAGATCACCAATACAGAAATTTCTAATCACGCCAGTTACGGAATTTTCAATTATTCTGGAGGAAAGGTAAAAGGTGAGAATTTGAATATCCACAGCAATGGATTGTACGCCTATTTCTTATTGGAAGGCGGAAGTCACAACTTTAGGTATTCACAATTCCTGAGTTACGGCTCTGACGGAAGTCAACCTGCTGTTGCAATTAAGAATTACTTCACTAGAAATGATGGAATCACCTATATAGGAGATGTTAGTGAAGGGGCTTTTTACAATTCCATCATCTATGGAGGTGGGGATTTCCAAATTGCTTATGATACAATTACTGATAATGGAGCGGTAACCATTGCCATGGATTACAACACAAACTTCATTCAGCAAAAAACAGTTCCAACAAATGCAGGGTTTGCAAATAACGTTTGGAATACCAATCCAAGATTTGAAAGTATAGAAGACAAAGAGTTTATAATTAAAAGTAATTCTTTGTGTAAAAACGCTGCAAACATGTCTTATCCGCTAACAGTAGATACAGACATTACAGGGAAATTTAGAAATGGAGTATTTGATATTGGCGCTTACGAGCTGGATTAGAATATGAAATTAAAATTCTATTATATATTCATCATAGTTCTTTTTAGTTCTAGTTTAAAAGCTCAGAAATGGACAGAAGAACATTGGGGAGTTCAAGTGGGAATAATGGCGGATATAGGTACGCACATCAATCAAATTGGATTGAAGATTCAAGGATATTACACTTATGAATTTGTTCAAATAAATCTTGGAAATCAAATTCGATTCAATAGCTTGCATTTAGGGGGTCGTAAAGATTATGTTACGCAAAGAATCAATACTGGTATTGCTCTCTTGGGTGGTAAAAAAAACAGTAGTCCTCATCTTATTTTTGACGGATTAAATCACCAAACCCAACACGATTACGCAATTGCTTACAATTACCTTTGGTACTTTGACAATATAGGAACTTCACAACGCTCAGGAGGATTTGGATTTCACATTCAACAAATCAGTTTGTACTTTGAAAACGATCTATTTGCAGGATCAGGACGCGATAGATTCAGAACAAGTCATGCAAGTATAAGTTACCACGATGATTTATACAACATCAGTCTCAACACACAATTATGGACAGGCGAAACCTGGGGAACAAAACTCCAAAATACTCCTGATAGCATTTACACATTAGGGTTTAAAGATTTAAGCTCCACACATTATGGAAAAACGAGTAATGGAATTCTCAGCATAGGATTTGATTACCAAATAATTTACAGAAACCACTTTTCAGCAGTAGCAGGAATCGATAGCGAGCACATTCGTCATGGATTACAAAACAGATTTATGCACAACAAAAAATTTGTGCCTTTACATTGGAGGAAACCAAATGTAAATTACCCAATGCTCAATTCTGAAGGCTATCCTGTTCATCACAAAGAAGAAGCCGCACCAATTAAACCATTCCTACAATTCGGATTAAACAGAGGTTTTACTTATTAATAGTGATGAGTTGTTGTTCTAATTGACCCAAAGTATTTATAAAAGTATTAAAGAGTCTTTTGGGCGCCTTAATCCACCTACAACTCCAAGATAATTCTTTCTTTTTCAAGTTGCTACAAATCATTTCAGGAGCTTCCAAGGTCGCTCTGCCCTGCTTTGCAACTTTGAAAAACAAATTCATTATGCTTTCCGGTTTCTGTGGGGCGTTGAGGGTTTCTACATTTTATAAGTAGCTTTAAAACACTCTAAACTACACTGTCTGAGAAAAATATAAACTAAAGTAAAATGCCCTTGATTAATATTTTTTAATCAGATTGAATTCTAACAAAGCAAAAAGGGCAGTTCCGAATATTCGGAACTGCCCTTTTTGAAATAACTTTTAAAAATGCTTAGTGATTAACCACTACTTGCATTGTGTGCGTCATGTTGTTTGTCAAGTAAACTTTAACAATATAAAGTCCATTTTCAATACTCGCTACATTCAATGCAACTGTTTCAGTATTGTTAGATACATTTTGAGAAACTACTGTTTGACCCATCATGTTCACTAACTCAACTTTACTTACTTCATTGCTTTTGAAATCAACGTTCAATAATTCTGAAGCTGGAGAAGGATAAGCATTCATTTTGATTGCTGATTTCTCGTTTTTCAAACCTACAGAAGCTGCATCAATAAATCCTACTGTTACACCAGGTACAGTTGTTGGTCCAAATCCATTTGGATTGAAAGTTCCAGGACCAGCTTCAATTGGGAACATAGGCTGTAAATAGTAATCACGATTAAAAGAATAGTCTCTTCTTCCGTCATGACCAAAATAAAGCTCAGGATTAAATGTATTTACACAGAAAAGGTAACGTTGGTTATCTTTTAAAGCAACAATTTTGTTGTTATCAAAGTTTGCTGTTACAACTTCATTTGCAGCATCAGTGCTATATTGATAGTTTCCTAACATAAGTTCAAGGTAGCTTGCAATTGGATTTGAGAATCCAGGATCATTTAAATCAGTGAAAACATCATTGTATTCATAAACTTGGATTAACAATTGCTCACCTTCTAAAGAAGGATCCGAAGCACTTGAAGATTTTGAAGAAGAGAAAGAGATTGATTTTGGAGCTAAACGACTTGCATTAGCATCTTTAAATGTAATACATGTTGAATAATGAGGAATAGCGTTCCCTGAACCATCAACAGGTCTTAAACCACTCAATCCTGAAGGCATCATAGTAGTTTCATCAAAACTAGCATACGCAAGTTTATCTGGACTAATTACGAAATCAGATTCTAACATATCATCAAAATCATAATCATCTGCCGCATCACTAAAAACAGTGTATGTTAAAGAATAGTACCCTTCGTTCCATGTTGTTGGCGCGAAATCTTGTAAAGTAAACAAAACACTGTCTCCTGAAAGAATGTTAGTTGGAGAAGAAACATCATTATAAATTTCTGTTCCATTAAAAGTAATGATTGCTTGAAACTTCACGTTTGTTTGGTCATTACTTCCATAATTATAAGCATACCCCCCTAAATCAACTTGGTATTCTGAACCATTTGTTGCAAGAGCAGAAGGAACAGCTGCATAGATTGGACGTAAAATCTGAGAAACTTTCAATCCTAAATCGTTAGCAAAAAAACCTTGTTTGTTTCCAATAAAAACAGTCACTGGACCGTTTAACATCTCCGCCATTAAAGTGGCTCCATCAACATCAGAAATCATAGCCACAGGAATAGTAACGTTTGGTCCATTTGTTCCTGCACCCATTTCAACTGGTGCTCCTGGGATGTTATTAATAATAACACAAGCAATTGCTCCAGCTGCTTCAGCATTCATAACTTTATTTCCAAACTCACAGTCAGCTCTATAAACAACTGCGATTTTACCTGCAATTTCAGCTGCGTTTGTAGCCGAAGCACATGCTGTACTATCAGTCCTATATGCAACTAAAACATTCTGAACAGAATTAATTGGTAGGGCTAGATCTGGCCCACCCCATGAACTTGATGGCTTCCCATAAGTCAAAGCGTAATTACCTTGAATACTCGCTGGACTAATTCCAGAAAATATAACTTGGGCATTCATAGCAACTGAAATCAGTAGTCCCAAACCTAATAGTAAATGTTTTTTCATAGTATTTATTTTTCAATTATTTTAGACGAAAATAACTTATTTTATGATAAATGAAAAATAATAGTGAACAAAAAATCTAATAGATAGCCTTGAGTTCATTCTTAATGAATTCCTCAGAGAATTGTAGTGCAAAATCGACTAGTAATTTAGCCCTATAGTCAGCCCTTGAGAAATTTGTCAAAGCCTCAAAAAGTGCGTCTTCATCTTTAACTTGAATCTGCACACCTAGCTCTGAATTGTTTATTTCAGTAAGTCCACCACATTGACTATAAATTGCTGGTAATCCAGACATCCAAGCTTCAGCCAATACCACCGAAAAGGTTTCATAATTACTGAATAAAACTAAACAATCGGCTGCACGCATGGCTTCTCCAACTTTCTCGACAGGTAATCTACTTTCAACAATACATTTCTCCTTTGGAATATTGTGTTTCTCAATAGCTTTCCAAACATCCGACGCTTCCCCTTCGCTTATTAAATGCAAAACAAAATCTTTCTCAAGTCGACTAAATGCCGACAACATACCAGAAATATTCTTGTGGTCATTGTCAAATGTTGAAATATGTAAAAATCGATTGGGCAGATTATTGGCTCTCTCCTCCACTTTAGGATAAAAATATTTAGATTTCACCACATTGTTCAACACAGTATAGTCTTTCACTAAATCAAGTTTTTGCAACGACTTCCCTAGATGATCAGATACAACTAATACCTTACTAGCGCTACTGAAAATTTGTTGATAAACCCGTTTAACATAGAAAGGTAAAGATTCATACATTTGATGATGCGGTAAAAAACCTGTCCAATGTACTGTGGCGACAAATGGAGTTCCATAATATTTCTTAATCCACCGTGCAAACATTCCAGCTGGAAAAACGGCATTAAGATGCACAACATCATAATTGGAGTCTAAATACTTAAATCCAGTTCTTAAAGCGAGCAGGTAAGTCTCCTTTTTTAGAACAGTACTTAGAAAAGGCACATTTGATTTTATAGGTGGGTAGTAAACGATAACAGTGCGTATGTCATTAACCAGTTCGTCAACAACAGTGATTTCCTCCACAGTTTCCGAATCTACTGCATAAAGCACATCAACATTTGCAATTTCATTTGCCAACTCCGCATGTTTTTGCACAAAATTGCCCAGTGTAGTATTTTCTCTGCTTGGGTACCAACTTGCTAAAAAAAGCACTTTTTTTTCTGATTTCCTCCCCATAAGTAAAAAAATTAGTGTTTTTAATTACGTTGAAGATAAAATGATTTTTTTTAAAAACTAAAGAAAAATTGAAATATCATTGATCCCAACAGGTCTTTCTGTAATAAAGCCTTCCCCATACTTCACTCCAATGTCCCTACCATACTGAATTAGGCGTGCTTCAAGGGCATCCAAAAATTCTTGTCCAGAAATTGGCGTTTGTGGTCCCGTCATGTCTGATTGGTAAAATTGTGTTTTATAAGCTAAAATTGCTTCAAACTTCTGATCTCTTTGCTCCGAAACATCTACAATAAAGCTTGGCGTTAAATATCTATCTTGAATATAGTAATAAACCACTTTTGGGCGCCAATGCTTTTGCTTCTTGCCCTCACTTGTAGTTTCAACTTTTAACAAGCCTGACAGGAAACAAGCACGTGAAATAAAACTATTTCCTCTTCCGTGATCTGGATGACGATCTGAAGGTGCATTCGCTAAAACAATTTCTGGTTGGTACTTTCGAATAGCTGTAATAAGTTTCAACAAGTTTTCTTTCGTTTCCTCAAAAAAACCATCGGCCAACTTTAAGTTTTCTCTGTACTCCACCCCCATGATTTTCGCTGCATTTGCTGCTTCATCATATCGGGTTTCTACAGTTCCTCTCGAACCAAGTTCACCTTGTGTTAAATCAACAATTGCAACTGTTTTTCCTTGCTGGATACTTTTAACAATTGTACCTCCAGCTGCCAACTCAACATCATCAGGATGAGCTCCTATTGCTAATATATCTACTTTCTTAAGCATTTATCCAATCTGTAATTTCTGTTGCATTAGGAAGTGTTTTTGGATGTAGCTCCCTTACAAAGTTTCCGTCTTCATCAATTAAAAATTTATGAAAATTCCAAGCCACCTCTTCTGCTCCACCTTGTTTTTTACTTTCTTCTAACAACCAAGTATATAATGGATGTTGTTCTGCTCCTTTCACAGCAATTTTCGCCATCATAGGAAAAGTTACACCATAATTCTTTTGACAAAAAACAGCAACCTCATCATTAGAACCAGGCTCTTGAGCACCAAAATCATTAGACGGGAATCCAATTATCATGAAATCATCTCGAGAAGATTCTTCAAAAAGCGCTTGTAACTGCTCATATTGTGGAGTTAATCCACATTCCGAAGCAGTATTTACTATCAGTACTTTCTTCCCTTTCAAGGTGCTTAAGTCATAAGGCTCACCGTTGATTTGGTCTACTTTAAAATCGTATAATTTCATCCTACTCTTTTTTTGATTTACTTGATGAATCCATTAAATATTTAACTGTAGCTAATAAGGTAAATGCTCCAAATATTCCAATTGCAACAAACACAGATGTTGGCCATTCTGCAACACCTTCACCTTGTGCATAAGAATGTAAACCAACAAGAATAAAGTTAACTCCGAAGAATGTAAATAAAATTGCAGAATAACTCCACAAACTCAATACGTTAAAGAGAAACCTATTGCTTAATGCCGGAATAAAACGCAGGTGAATAACGATAGCATAAACTAACATAGATACAAGAGCCCAAGTTTCTTTAGGATCCCAGCCCCAGTATACCCCATGATTCATTGGCCCAGACACCTCCTAGAAATGTTCCAATCGTTAACATAAAAAGACCGATAATAAGAACCATTTCTGAAACAGAAGTCAATTCGACAATGTTCATTTGAAGACGTTTCTTATTCTTTTTGTTCTTCAATATATAGAGGACCATATTCACCAATCCAAGAATACCTGAAATTCCTAAGAAACCATAAGAAGAGGTAATAATTGCTACGTGAATCATTAACCAATATGATTTCAATACTGGCTGTAATGGTGTTATTTCAGGGTCTAATAAATTCAACTCTGTTACGAAAAGCATCATTGCTGCCAATAATGTTGTTGCTGCAATTACCGCGGGGTTCTTTTTTACAAAGAACAATCCAGCCAATATCGTTGACCAAGCAATAAAAATAACTGCTTCATATCCGTTACTCCAAGGTGCGTGACCAGAAATATACCAACGCATTCCTAATCCTACACCGTGGCCTAGAAACACAATTACAACACCCGCTAAGAGTACATAATTAATTTTTTTAATGAGTGACTCACTTCTCATCGTTGGTGTAACTAATGTTCTAAAGAAGAATAAAATCATCATTAAGAAACCAAATAAGAAGTAAAATGACTGGATTTTGTCAAATACCTTAAACTTGTTATATGAAATCTCAACATCAACATGTCGTTGCGTCAACTTATTTAAATGTGGATTTTCAGCTTCATAGGCTCTTAACTCTTCCCACTGGTGTTCTTTTAACGGAACCAAAAACTGCTGAGCATCGGAGAATTTTGATTCACCTTGCGATACTGAGAAAAGATTCGTGAGAAGATTCATTGCCAAAGTATTCGCTTTTTGGTCTTTCTCTCTTAACTCTCTTGCAAAAGGCCAAATCCACTTACCATTATCATCTCCAGGAATTGGAACTATTCGTAAATGCTTAAATTGAAATATCTCTTTCAGCAATCTGTAGCGCTCTCCTAATTTGATCAATTGTTTATCGAACTCATTTTTCTGTCCATCAGATTTACCATGTGCAACTTCATATTCATCCATCCATTTGAAAACACCGAATTCATCTTCCATGTCGGAAATAGAAACGTATTTCCCCGTTTTCAACTCTTCTCTAATCTTGCTAGAAACAAAAGCTACCTCAATGTCTTTCCAAACATCTGGACCATATAAATGCATAGCTACTAATGTCTGAACAGCATTATATTCTCCAAACATATCTCCATGATGGATCTTTCTCAATAGTTTATCAGCTAAAGTATGGAAAGGTATAATTCGTCCATCATAATCCTGAACTAAAAGGTCATCTAACTTTTCAGCATCTTCAACAGACAAGTAATTGATTTCAATTTTACGTGGTTCAAAATCTGTATTCTCATGCGCTGAATGGTCGTGGTCATGATTATGTCCTTCTGCATGATCGTGGTCGTGGTCAAGATCGTGGTCTCCTGCATGGTCGTGATTATGCTCCGTTTCATGGTCATGTACATGTGTTGTATCATCTCCATGAGCATAAGTAAATCCACCCAATCCAATACCTATTAACAAAGTGATTGTTTTAAGCATTTTAGAACGATTGGCTCTTGATTTTTTAATCAGATTATTCAACTCTTTCATTCTTCCTTTATAATTGAATAAAGACATCACCATTCCAATTGTCATAATTAAATAAGCAATATAGGTAACTGTTGTTCCCCACCAGTCATAGTTCACACTTAACACTGTTCCAGACTCGTCAGGGAAATAACTAGATTGGAAAAATCTGTACCCGTGGTAATCCATAACCGCATTCATGAAGATTCTTTGTTCATGGTTTACTCCTCTTACAGAATCAATCACTGTCACCTCAGAAGCAAAAGAACTAGCCATTGAAGAACCAGGGTATTTATGCAATTGGAATTCTCTACATTTTACTGAGAAAGGAATTTCAATTGGTTTTGCACCATATCCTATTTCAAAATTAAGCCCGGCAAACTGCACATATTCTTCTTGTAGAATGTGGTTTGAACTCCCTTGTATTTCCACTAATTTAGATTCAGAATCTGTGGATAGTTTTATTGTCAAGTAATCATATCCACCATCTTTCTCTGGAGATTTCATTTTCTTTAAGGAAACATTTTTCTTATAGTCTTTAAATACCAAGCTTTCTGATCCAATCATATATAACTGATTTGGATAAAAAGGAACCAATGTATCTGCTGGAATTACAGTTATTGCGCTAGGGTCAATATTGTCTTTCATCCTATCCTCCATAGTCAGCGTAGTCATATCAACTCGATTATAAGTCTGAGCAGCTTGAATATATAACATCCCACCATCTTCATGAATCTTCACACCAGGATGTGGAGATTTATCACTTTCAAAAGAAAAACTTACTCCACCAAAAACATTCTCATGTCCTTTAAAAAGAAACTTGCTTTCTCCACGTATAATTATTTCAATAGCATTCGCCCCATTTTCTGAATCTTCAACCAAAGAGTCTATCATTCCTTCCTTATAGGAAACATATTCAACTTTTACTTTTGGTTGATCTGGTAATTGAAAGCTAAAAGAAAAAGGGTTTTCAACTCCTTCTGATAGCCAACGCTTTTCGCTATGTGTATACTGATTAACTAAATCATTCGATTTTAAGGTTAAATATGGAGTAGAACTGTAAATGATATTTGTTGTTTCACCTTCAGCTATTCTCATTTGACCTTCAAAACCGACATAACGAGTTAATGCCGCTCCAACAATTATGAGTAAAAATGAAAGGTGAAATGCAAAAGTTGCTAACTTCCCTTTTTGATACATCCTATATTTTACGATGTTAACTATCAAAGTTATTGAGAGATGAAGTAAAAGTATTTCAAACCAAACGGCGTTGTATATAGCGATTTTAGATGCTGGCGTCCCGTAATCTGACTCGATAAATGTAGCCATTGCTATTGCTACTGCAAAGATGACCATACTGACAGCCATCATTTTCATTGAGAAAATTTCTCTAATTATTTTATCTAACATTGTATATTACTGTTTTACCCGACAAATCTACGAAAGCTTTGCTAATTTAGAATGATTATAATGTTAATTTTGGGCTAAGTTTTATTTTGATGCAATAGATTAATGACAGAAAAACAGGAGCATATCGCAATCATTGGTACTGGTAAGGTTGCCCACCATTTGGGGATTCAATTAAAACTAAGTGGACATAAAATAAAAAATATCTGGGGACGAAACGAAATTAAAGCCAAAAAACTCGCAGAACTTTTAGAAACTACAACACTTTCTTCCTTATCGGATTTCCCTAAAAACTGCTTAGCTTTAATTTGTATTTCTGATTTTGCAATTGGTGAAGTTATCGCAAAGCTTCCCAAAAACATCAAAATTGCATACACCTCTGGAAGCATTAAAATTGAAGATTTACCTCACCGAGAAAACTTAGGGGTTTTTTATCCATTGCAAACTTTTAGTCAAGATAAAAGTGTAGATATTTCCATTGTTCCATTCTTAATTGAAGCAACAAACAAAGAGTTTCAAACTGATTTAAAACGCTTAGCCGAAACTTTAAGTTCTAAAGTGCTTATAGCCAATTCAGAAGACAGATACAATACACATATTGCTGCTGTAATGGTAAATAACTTTACTAATTTTCTTTATCACTTGGCGCAGAAACACCTCAATGAGCACAAGCTCGATTTTGATTTACTTAAACCCTTGATCAAAGAAACTGTAAACAAACTTGATTCGCTATCTCCCTTAGCAGCTCAAACAGGACCTGCTGCAAGAGGAGATAAAAATATTATTGAAAAACATTTGAATTCAATAACAAACCCAGAAACTAAAAAGCTCTATCGCTTGTTTAGTGAATTAATAGAAAAAGAAATAAATAAATCATGAGTTACAAAATAAGTCTTTCTTCCATTACTACCTTTATTTTTGATGTAGATGGAGTACTCACAGATGGTGGCGTTAACCTTTTTACAAATGAAGCTGTTAGAACATTAAACGCCAGAGATGGATATGCTTTACAATACGCAGCAAAAATGGGTTATGCTATTTTCATAATTAGTGGAGGAAATTCAAAAGCAGTTAAAGACAGACTTATGACGGCTGGAGTAAAAGAGGTAATCCTTCAAGCTTCTCACAAAGTAAAAGTATATGAAGAGCTTAAAGCTGAATATAGTTTTAAAGACGAAGAAGTCCTTTATATGGGAGACGACATTCCTGACTACAATGTCATGAAAAAAGTAGGAGTTGCCACTTGTCCTCAAGATGCAGCAGTAGAAATCAAGAACATTTCTCATTACCAATCTCCATACAAAGGTGGCCACCATTGCGTGAGAGATGTGATTGAACAAACATTACGTGTTCAGGGAAAATGGTTTACAGAGGATGCCCATGAATGGTAGATTTCGCTTTATTTCTTAATGATTTTTGCAGACCAAATTTGGTGCTGATCACTAATACTTAAGAAATAAACTCCTTTCCCCAGCGCATCCATAAATAACTTAGAAGTTACAACTCCTGATTTCACAACCTGACCTTGGATGTTGCGGAGTTCGAAAGACTGGTTCTCTAATTCACTTGGTATATTTATAAACGAATCTGTTGGATTAGGATAAATGGACATTGTCTTTTTTTCTTCTGACACTAAACTCACCAAGTCCAATCCTACATCAGGATTAGAAGTTCCTTCGTCATTCGGACCTATTCTTGCCAACATAACATCTGTTCCTAAAGATGACGCCTCTGGATTGTCACTAACTGTTCCTACAAGTACAATTCCACCGTCATTAGCGACTATCATTTGGTTAATTATGTCGTCATTGTAGCCAGAGAAACCGTGGCTAGAAATCAATACATAACCAGAATTAAACCTATGTGTAACTGCATCTAATCCTCCAGGGAATGGGTTCAACTCGGGAGCATCTGTCATTAATCCCAAATGAATGTTATTCAAATCCCTCACTGCAATTGCATTATAATAACTCCCTAGTGAGAAGCCTTGATAAAACCAATGACTAACAAATGCTCCATTCAAATCTGTTCTCATTAACCAAACATCTTCTTTTTCTAAAGTTGAATTATGAAGACTACCAGTTATAAAAATATTATTTTGATAAATTGCAATAGCTCTCACCGTTGATATTCCCGCTTGATTCAAAACAGCACTCCAATTCTCTGTTCCGTCAATATTAAATGACTTAAGCATTCCTTTCGAGTATCCAGACTCGCCAATATTACCACCAATAATAAATTCAGTTGGTGAAATAACTTTTACTGCACTTGCAAAATCATCCTCAGGTGTACTAATGGTTTTTGTCCAAACGGTATCGCCAAGTGGGCTTGTTCTTACCATGTAGATATCTTTCTTTTGGGATAAAAAGCCTTTTGTTTCACCAACAAGAATCAGTCCTCCATCAGCCAAAAGTGCGGCATCATTCAACTTTTCCCAGTCTGTTCCACCATACATTTTTTCCCATTGTAAATTTCCTTGTTCATCGGTTTTATACAATACAAAATCGAAATTCCCGTTGCTCGTTGATCCTGAATATCCAGCGACAAAAAAGCCATCTCCAGGAACGTGAATCACACGAACTCCAATGTCTTCACCAAAACCCCCATAGTTTTTTGTCCATTTTTGATTTCCTAGACTATCTGTTAACATCAAGAAAGCTTGTCCAGAATTATTGTCAAATCCACCAGATGTACCAGTTACCGCATAACTTGAATCTGGAAGTTGTGTCAATCCATTTCCTTGATCAAAAGGTCCGCTAGTAAACTTTTTATAAAAAGTAATTTGTGAGAGTCCCACAAAAGGAAACACACAAATAAAAACGAATACTATTTTTCTTAAAATTTCCATGCTAATCTTATTAATCCTGAATGTCCAAATTGGTTTTGTAAAAAGGCTCCTAGAACATCTTCTGTTCCAAAACCTACCATAATACTTTTTGCTGTATAGTTAGCATACAGTCCCAATCGGAAGTTTCCGTAACCTCCAAAAGAAAGTTGAGATCCAAAGGAAAAGGCTGTGAATGGCTGATAGTGAACTCCTGCATAAACCATTGGCCGGTAAATAAAGTTGGTGTACATTCTCACTCCAAAAATGGATTGCAATTTTGAAGTTGAGTTTGCGCTCGCTACTTTTCCAACTTGAATAAACCCCGGCAACAATCTAACTGGAGAAACTATCGACTCACTAACTCCTAATGTATCTTTTAGGCTTGTCATTTCTGAATCATTCGTAAAATCTTCAATTTGAAAACCACTGTATGAAATATTATTATCGAATTCTTGAAGTTTCGCATCAAACAACTGGTAAGCTCCAATATTTCTTCCTGTAATTTTCATCACACCGTTAAAAGATTTATCGTTCCCAAAAGGAATATTAAAATCAAAATTCAGGGCTGCACCTAAACCTTTAAAATAAGGAGCAGATACTGCTTCCATAACTTCGCTGAGTAAGTCAAGCTGTATATCTGTTCCATCTTCAGAGAAGGAAATATTCCCTCTGTTGGCTATAAACGAAAAGTAGTTTTGTGGTAAAACAGCATTTAAGGAAATGAAATTCTTGGTTTTTCTATCGTGAACACCTCCTCCAAAACTTAAGTACTGAACATATTGAGCAGAAGAATTAGAGAAATTAATAGACTCTCCTAAAAAAGAGGCATTTCCCAAAAATGCCAACCCAAAAAAGTCTCCAGAATAATCTGCTGCACCGTGAACTTCATTGGTAACATCAATCATCCAACTCCAATTAGGCTTTGATTTAAAAATTTGATTTGCTGATTTATAAGAAATTCTGAACTTCGCTCCTGCTCCTACTCTATTGTATTTCTTTTGTCGATCATAGGTATCCTGACTTAATTCATCAGCTATTTCACCTCCGAATATAAATTTTCTTGAAAACTCATTTGTCAACGAAGAACTATGTTGAAAGAAACTCCCATCCATAATAATTTGATGATTCACCAGTGAAGTATCATGCATTACAGGTAAAAGCTCTTGACTTTTCACATTACTTCCAATCATAAATAGAATTCCGAAAAATATCAGATTTAATTTTTTCAGGATCATAATTCAGTCTTTAATTTTAAATGGCTAGTTAGTAAAAGCTTTAAGGCAGCATTTGCGTAAACCTTATTATTAGCATAAGTTGTACTTGAAAAAACAGCAGTGACCATGATAGACTTTGTATCTTTCAGTAAGTCTGCAACTTCTTCATCAATTATAAATTCTAATTTTTCCTTTATTGGAACATGTCCATTTCCCGTACTATTTGTTTGCGCAGGAGAAATTAGTCCTGAAGAAGTAATCTCTTTTAGACTGTTTTTATCTACGTCCAATAACTCAAGCTTCACCTTTACTCCATAAGGGAAGGTGTTTGTTGTATTCAAAATTAATTTTCCAGATTGAATACGAAATAATTTACTGTCATTTTTAAAATCAATTTCAAATGTATCTCTTAAGGTTAGATTATCTGCACCAATCAATAATGGGAAATTCGCTTTTAGGTCTATTCCTAAACTACTTTGCGGATAAAGCACATCATTTCCACTAGAAGTATTTCCCAAAGGATTTAATTCTATGGCATATCCAATTTCATACTTACTTCCAATATTCTCTATGAAGCTTTCCATATTCCCAGTAGATTGGTCAAATAAAAATGATAATTCTGAAGGCATTAGCGTATTCCATGCTCCTAAAGCTGGTTCAATATGGAATTGCTGAGCAAAATAAGGATGTGTCAATCCAACAACGTTATTATTGAAATTAATGCTTTCAAACAATGTTATCTCTCCTTGTGCTCTAGCTTTTATTCCATTTCGAATGATCAACTCTAAGTTAACATCTTCTACATTAATGGAACCACCTGTAATTTTAGAAAGTTCAGCCACATCTACGATTGTTGTATCCGAAAAAACAACATTCCCAAAATACCCTTTCGCATAGTCCACTCTTAATCCTTCGAACTTTACTTTTGTTTTGAAAACATCTTGATTCGTCAAAGTAACCGAAGGTCCATTTGGATCAGTAGCCACTTTCATTTTTGATTGAAGTAAATTATAAAGCTGACCAGTTGAACCTGTCATATCTATAGTATAGCCTTTTAAATCCAAAATTAATTCACCGACTCCTGGATTGGCTGCTGTACCTCCTGGAACAATATCTGTAAAAGAAAATTCTACTCCATCTTTAATAACTCCTGGGAGTGATATAGTAAAAACACCTTTACTTGAAACAGGATTTTCAATACTAATTACTGCTTTTCCTGATTTAATTCTTGCTGTAGTCAACACAATTTCTTCAAATGAGAACTCATGTTCTTTTACTTCATCAATAAAACTTGAGCCTGGCGCAACCGTTAGCGAAGGAAGGGCTATTACAAAAGTCTGGACAACAGAAGTGTCAGGAATCTCAATAATTGAAGACAAATCTAAATTAACAAGGTTTCTCTCTGCAATAATTTGAATGGTTTGATCTGAATTAATTGCCAAAGTTGTATCATTTACATAATCTTTAATCAATAGAGAATCATTTATCAAGGACAGAACCCAGTCTGAATTCCAAGTTGTCTTATCTTTTCGACAACCAAGGGCTGACAAAATAATTAAGGTATAAAGGATGTACTTTATATTCATATAGTTGTTTATAATAGTTTCAAAACGTTCTTCATAAAACTAAGGTTGGCTTAAAGCCTATTGATTCTCATTAAATCAAATACACCATTTCAATAAGTAGAACGAAGTAGAAAACAAATCTAATCAAAAACATTTATTCAAGTGAATTTCATTGGATTATTAAATAATTCAAGTTTTATAAGTAGATATTAATGAAAGCATGTTAATTTTGATGCAATCATATTTTAATAAGATGGAGTATATAGCTTATATAATTGTTGCCTTAATACCTGCACTAGCAGTTGTCTATATTGTAAACGTTTTTCTTAAAAAGCAGAATGAGAGAGAAATAACAAATCTGAATGTTGATCTAAAGAAGGAGCGTCAAAAATTCTTCTTAGAACCTCGAATGGAAGCGTACCAAAGAATTGTTTTACTTTTAGAACGCATCAATCCTCAGAGTTTAATCATGCGTTTTCATGATAGCAAAAAATCTGCAATCATGCTCCAAACAGAGCTACTCAGCAATATCAGAAGCGAATTTGATCATAACGTAGCTCAACAAATCTTTATTTCCACATCTGCTTGGGAAATGGTTAAAAAGAGTAAAGAAGAAACAATTAAAATCATCAATGTAGCTGCTCAATCATTAGATGAGAAAGCCAATTCAACAGAATTAAGCAACAAGGTATTCGAAATCATTGGCGAACTTGATGAATTGCCAACAGAGATAACTATTAAGCTTTTAAAAGAAGAATTACAAAGGTTATTTTAACACTTCAAACAAAACAATTTGGAGATTTTTTTGTATTATTGATTAAAACATAACTATGCGATTTATTATATTACTATTTGCTTTAATGATTGGTTTCACTTCTGCTTTAAATGCTCAGAAAAGAGATTTAATCCAGTTTTCAGGTGTTTTGGTTTCAAGTGATAGTCTTGACCAAGTTTCTTACGCTTCTGTAATTGACAAAACTACTGGAAAAGGTACAATGTCTGACTATTACGGTTACTTTAGTTTTGTAACTCGCCCAGGAGACACAATTCTTTTTAATGCATTCGGATACAAGATGAGCTCTTACATCGTTCCTGATTCTTTAAAAGAAATTAGATATTCAATCATTCATGTAATGACACCAGATACTTTATTATTACCTGAAGTTGATATCTACCCGTGGCCTTCAAGAGAGGAATTTGCAAGAGCATTTGTTGAAATGGATCCTTATGATGATGCATTAAGAAGAGCTCAGAAACAACTTTCTGGTGAAAGCTTAGCATTTATTGCTTCTAGAGTCCCTACTGATGGAAGGTTATCTTACAATTGGGAATCTGAACAAAGACAAACTCAAATTTATACACAAGGACAAACGCCAATCAACAACTTGTTGAATCCTGTAGCTTGGGGTAAATTCATTGACTCATGGAGAAGTGGCCAACTTCAAAGAGAGTAATTACTCAAAGAATATAACCGATGAAAATAATTGAAATGGCTCCTTAAAATATAAGGAGCTTTTTTTGGCTTTTATTTTAATAAATGGGTTATCCATTTAAATCGCAATAAGCAATTTCGTTTAAATCTATTTATCTTTGTTGTGAAAAAGATTGATAATAAATAGATTATAAGAGATCCTTCCCTTAGAAAAATTAAAATTTTTCCAAGG
>Ga0265293_10000552_pt1 | contig 88345 bp, 69 predicted proteins | sample Munlanlewell138R_FD_192505 | JGI IMG/M metagenome (GOLD analysis project Ga0265293, IMG submission 192505) | Leachate microbial communities from a municipal landfill in Southern Ontario, Canada - Leachate well 138R | ecosystem: Engineered > Solid waste > Landfill > Unclassified | place: Canada... | reverse complement strand
CCGCCATTCGGGGTTCCTTCACAATCCGGTTTCACAACAATGTTTACGGTGTAGTCATGCACTTCACCCCAAGTACCGCCGTTGCATGGATCCATGGTGTTAGGATCTCCTGCCCAGGAAGTCATTATGCGCATCCTGTGTTCACCCAAAGCTACGCCGCCCGGAATAATCATCGGGATGTCAGCACCGCTTGACTCTATACCTGTCATCGAGCCTACTTTCTCGCTGGCTTCGAAAGTACCGCTGTCATTAAAGTCAATCCAGATAACAGCTGTTTGACCGGAGAATCCAACTGTCATGTTAGCCATATAATCCATTCCGCCATATAAATCTACTGATTCATCCGTGCGGTCATCGTATGCACCAGCTGAACAGCCGGTACCTATATCGTTGATAGATGTTCCGTTTTCACCGTTCAGGACAAAGTTATCGATATAGTCGCCTGAAGTACATCCGGTTGAGAATACAGGGGTACAATAGCAGTCTTCCGGACCATTCAATGCTACGCTGTGAACTTCGGTCATATCGCTTTCTCCACTGTGGGTACATGTGATTACAAAACGATAATCCGTAGCAGCTGTGATTCCACCTATAACGTTGTATGTATTGGACGTTGCACCTGCTATATCACTCCAGTCGTCTTGACCTGCCGGTGATGATTGCCATTGCTTGGTTAATCCGCCTACACCGCTGGTTACTCCTTCTGCTTGAAGCGCGAAAGATATGCTCGGGCAAATGCTATCAGGGCCTGATAGAGTACCGGCGTCTGGCGTTCCTGCACAATCTTCTAAATCTATTTCGGTACAAAGGCCTTCAACTTTATAAGCTCCTTCGTAAATGCCTGCGTCTGACACCGCCCATCCTGTTCCATCATTGAACCATGTAGGATTGGTCGAAGAACCGCTGATGTAATTGGAAACCAACCAGAATAAGTTATCACCTGTGGTCGATGCATCTCCTTGAATGCCTAACCAATAATAAGTGTCGGTATCTGTATTGTTTTCTAAAACAATGTTTGCTACCGAGACATCAACAGTTATTTTATAGGCAGGGTATAATCCGTTCCAGCTCCCTTCAAGGGTTGCGGTATAATCAGCCGGGGTAAGTGTAAACGATGGGCCGTAGGACGCACCAACTCCTCCACTGCCGTTGTCACTATAAACTTGGAAAGTCAAATTCGTGGGTTCTCCACCAAATAATACCATTCCTATTGTTATGGTTTCCGGTGTGAATATGGAGTATGCAGGCAGTAAAATATCATTTGCAACGGAATAACCTGCGGAAGCAAGAACGCTCTTCCCGTTTGGATAAGCAACGTTATCAGAAAGAGGGGCATCCGGAATCATGAAATCTTGTCCGCATTCTTGTGGTTCGGGTTCTGGAGCATCGGCACAAACTATTTCCACATCATCGATAAACGCTCTTTTTGCTGTGGTTTCAATTTTTAAATTTGAACCGGCTGTAATACCTGTAAAATTCAGCGTTACCAATTCAAAATCATCAGCCATTACAGCTGTGTATGCTATATTTTGTTCTTGTCCGTCAATACTGACTTTCAATTCTCCTTCAATAGTAGTCCATCCTTTTACCATAATATTTACAGTAATATCACCTTCAACTTCGTTCAAATCTCTGGATTCGATAAAGCCTATGGCAGATCCTGTCCCCAATTTCACAGCACCACCGGCCTGGTAGGCTCTCTCAACAGTAGGGAAATTATCATTACCACTCCACTGGGAACCTGAACCGTTAGTTGAAGTGCTGTTACCGTTAGTAATATCAGCAAAGTCTTCTTCAAAACAGGCATCGCCCGGTTCCGGCTCATCAGGAAGTTGAAGTAAGAAAGCAACAATCTGATTGTTTGTATTCAAGGCTGTACCTGCAATGTATTTACCGTCAGCAGACATTGAGGCTGGAAAGGAAAAAGAAAGTCCGTTCCTGTCGATTCCCAAGCCATCCACATAATCATTTAAAGAGATTCGTCCAGTTTCTTCAGTCCAAATAAACGCTTCTCCAAAATAGGCCGGGCCGGGCCATCCGGTATAGTATCCCAATACCATACTGCCGTCGTTGTTTACCAAGGTAGATGAACCTCTATAAAAAACACCAGCACTGGGGTGATCAATAGCTTGTACACCACTAGCCTCACTCCATCTCCAGGCTTTGAACATAAAACCGCCACCGACTACCCATTCTCCGTTTCCGGAAACGCTCCCGGCTTCACTGATGGGGTTATTGTCCGAATCTGTAATTAGTGTTTGTACATCATTGTTCCACACCGCTGCTTGTCTGAATCCGTCAGTAGCATCTTGCCAGCCTACGATTACAGTTCCGTCATTATTAACAGCATTGGCTCTTGAACTATTGCCCTCAACAGTACTGCCCATATCGACCACACCTCCGGCTTCAGTCCATTTAACCGCATGTGCACTTCCGGCATTTACCCAACCGAGACCAACGATCATTGACGCATCCGGAGTCATTCCCCAAGCAGAAGCAGTTGAACCGTCGGAGGTTGCACCAATTCCACCTAAATAACTCCATGTCCCTGACGGTACATCGTACAGTCCTATTCCGTTGTATAAATTATCGGGATCTGTAATGGTACCCGAAATCTTTGTTCCATCGGCAGAAATACTGGGTCTCCCCGCATTCTGGTAGCCGTTACTGATTGTACTGATGGCAACAAGACCGCCATCAGCAGTCCAAATGTAATTTCCTCCATTGTCTGAAAGCGCAACCACACCTGTGTTCGATACACCAAAAGGATTAATAAGCCCTTCGGAAATCTGATAAACCTGAGCTGAAAGGAGACTGCCTACTATAAAAGCAGCACCCAACAACACCGTTTTCATCTTCGAAAAATAAATTTTCCTCATAATGTTAGTTATTAAATTAATAATTGTTTGAAAGTTGCACGAAAGATAATATTTTCTTTGATTTTTATTGTGCTTTTTATTGAAAAATATTGAGCTTTCATTTCAATAAATCAGGGGCAAATAGAATATCTATGGATTAGTTCTATTTTTGAAAAAATGCTATTCTATGTTCTGAAATTCCTTTTAAGGCAATCAGAACAACAATATGAAGTAGTAAATCAGGGCAGCGAGCAAGGCTGATACAGGAATGGTCAGAATCCATGCCCAAAGGAGATTAATCGTTACTCCCCAACGAACTGCGGAAACCCTTTTCGTTACGCCCACTCCGATGATTGAACCGGAAATGGTGTGGGTCGTAGAAACGGGAATTCCGAAAAACTCACTCAAATAGAGCGTCATCGCACCGGCAGTTTCAGCTGCAACGCCCTCTAATGGTGTGACTTTTGTGATTTTAGTTCCCATGGTTTTAACGATTTTCCAGCCTCCACTCATCGTACCCAAAGCAATGACAATGAAACTTGACAACGGAACCCACCAATACTCCATTACAAAGTAATCAAATTGATTCGTGGAATCGACCCAGTCGGCGTCACCCCGCTGTACATGGTAAAAAATTACGGCTGCACCGATGATCCCCATTACTTTCTGGGCATCGTTTCCACCATGCCCCAAGCTGAATAAAGCCGAAGAAACCAATTGTAATTTTTTGAATGCATTTTCGGCTTTTCTGTGTGAAATACGCTTGCAAATATGCATAATGAGAATGGAAAGAAAATAAGCGATAAACATCCCAATGGTCGGTGCCAGAAATATGAATAGGAAAATAGGGATTACTTCCACATAATTAATCACGTCCTGACCGCTTTGTGCAAATGCACCTGCGTGGGCTACTGCTGCGCCAATGAATCCGCCAATCAAGGTGTGTGAGGAAGACGAAGGTATCCCAAACCACCAAGTAATCAGATTCCAAAGGATGGCTGCGATGATTCCAGCCAGTATAACTTCAAGTGTGATGAATTCGACGTTGACTGATTTTGAAATTGTATTTCCGATTTTGAATTCTCCGATCCAGTATTTTGATATAAAATAAGCGGCAAAATTGAATGTAGCCGCCCAAAGTACAGCCTGAAAAGGAGACAAAACCCTGGTTGCGACTATGGTGGCAATCGCATTGGCTGCATCATGAAATCCGTTGATGTAGTCAAAAACAAAGGCCAATACGATGATTGTAATTAAAAGAATCAGCTGCGAATCCATTTTAAAGCTGTTTGGAGATTTTAGGAATGCTTGACGGCTATTGATTCCAGTACATCGGCAACCAATTTACACTTGTCGGATGTATTTTCAAGCGAAGAGAAAATTTCTTTGTATTTAATGATTTCTTTGACGTCTTCATTTTTGTCAAAAATCTCATAAATTTCTTTGTCATAAATATTATCGACTTTGTTTTCGAGTTTGTCGATTCTTTCACAGCATTTAATGACTGTTTTTAAATCTTTAAATCCTTCCAATGCGTTAACGGCAGTCTGTATATTCAAACAGGCATCCAAATTGGCTTCCGTAATTTTCCGAATGGATTTTTTCACTTTATCAACCTGATAGAGCCGCATCCTTTTGGCACTACTGTCGATATAATCCGAAACCTGATTCATTTTATTGATTAGCGAATAAATGTCCTCCCGGTCAAAGGGTGTTAGGAAATTTTTACTCAATTCAAAGTTAATTTCCCGATTTAAATCTTCTACTTTTGCATCTAACTTTTCAAGCTTTTCAAAATATTCAAGCCGATCCTCCTGCTTGACATTTACCGCCTCATGCAAGGTTTCAGCCATATCCACCAACAGTTTGGTCATCTTATGAAAAAGTGGAAAGAAAATCTTGTCTTTTGGAACGAGGAATTGTAGAAATTTATTTATAGACATATCCTGTTTTTACACCTGCAAATATAATCAAAGGATTATTTAATCCAATGATTCTGTGGTAAGTAAAATTTTCAACAGCAGTATGCCTGAATAATTATTTGTTATTCAGGCATTTGAGATTTATTGGATGCTTAGTAATCGTAAGTATTGCTGGTTTCTCCGCCGAAATCCCAAGTCAATGCAAAACGCATGGTATTCTCAAGCGCATTGTTGGTATCGGATGTCGGAATCAGGTAAGAGAAATCCAAACCGAAAGAATTGTATTTCAATCCGGCACCAATGGTCAGGTATTGTCGGTCTCCTTTCATCGGACTTTCGTGGAAATATCCGCCACGGACAAACAAAACTTCATTATAAGAATATTCGAGCGAAGCAGCCCAATTGTATTCTTGCAATTCTTCTTTGAATCCACGCGGGGCATCCCCAAACGAACTGAAAATACCTTCTACCACTCCTTTGTTCGGGATAAAACGGGTTCCGGCTATTTCATTGCCTTCCGCATCAATTTCATACTGTGGAGTCGGCACCAATAGTTTATTGGTTTCTAGTGTCAAAGCAAGCGTATTGTATTCATCGAAAATGAAATCATATCCCACTCCCAATCTCAAATTGGCAGGAAGATACGCGGCGTTATCTTCGGAATTGGAGTAATCGAGTTTCGGTCCGATGTTGCTGATATTGAAACCGGCTCTCAGTCGGCCGTCAAAATTATTCCAACTGTGTCGCGGTGTTTGGAAATATCCGGAAACATCCACAGCGAAAGTATTTGCGGGCTGTACAGTTCCGTCATTGATGTTATTAAACAGGTCTGAACGAATGAACCTCCCGGTTACGGCCATACTATAATTGTCACTGAGCTTCAATCCGTAAGATAAATCTATGGCGAATTCATTGGGCTTGGCGATACCGGTGCTTACGATATCGGTTCCCACCAATTCGGTAAGATTGATTTCTCCAATATTAAAATAGTACAAACTGGCACCTAAAGTGCTTCTTTCCTCATCACCCAAAAATGTGAAAAAAGAGGCATTCAGAAGGAAAACATCATCGGTAATGCCGCTCATATATGGAGTATAGGAAACTGCGACACCGGAATAACTTTTGCTGAAATTATACTTGGCGGGGTTCCAATATTGTGAAAACGCGTCCGGAGAAGTTGCTGCTCCCATATCCCCCAAGGCTCCTGCACGCGCATCCGGCGAAATCCTCAGAAACGGGGCACCCGTCAATACCGGATTCGGCGTTTCTTCCTGAGCCATTGTAAATACTGAAAACAGCATTAAACATCCAATTAAAATTCTCTTTGTCATAACGTTCTGAATTATTTTAATATCACTAATTTTTCAATTGCGGTAGCTGAACCTTTGCAAATCTCGGGGTTCACTCCTTTTGCTGTAAGGCGGTAAATATACACTCCTTTTCCGATTTTGTCGCCAAAATCATCCAATCCGTCCCAAGGAATTGCAAATCTCCCCGTCCTATATCCTTCTCTCCATGGTTCCGCAGTTACCACCTGCCGGATTGTTTTTACTAATTTCCCGGAAACAGTGAGAATCTGTACCATTACCTCCAATTCTGAATCGCAATTATGTTCAAAATGAAAATAAGTTTGGTTGGTAAATGGATTCGGCCAATTCAATAATTTTTCAATATAAATGTGATCGGAACCTTCTTCCATCACTACGAAATCTAACGTTCCTTCGGAAGAATTATTGTTAATATCCCAAGCTTTAAATACGATTTGATGCTCTCCGAGATCAAGATTGCTGAGCCTGTACATGACCTGACCTTTCTGATAGTCTTGAAAATCGGGATTTGTACAAGGGTTGTTGTCGCCACCTTCATAATATTCATTCAAAACATAAGTCCCTTCCACATCATTGTCCAATACACCGGTGATGTCGTGTCCGATTGCAATTCCACTGGTGTTGATACCGGATTCATCCGTCAGACAAGCCAGCAGATAAGGATTTTTGTTTGTAATTCCGCCATCGACAAAATTCAGGTTGTTCATGTACAAACCGATGACCGGGCCGACATCATCATCTAACCCATCCGGATTCTGACCTCCAACTTTTATGTTTTTGGTGGTAACGCCGTCAATCACATTGTTGTGAGCGTAAACGGTCAATTTCCCTTCGCCGATTTCGTAATTGATATCTTTGGGAACATAAAATTGGAATTTGAATTTCCCGTATTCCACATTGGTTCCTCCTTTGAAAATGGCATTGATTTGTTCCTGATAATTCATCACTCCCATATCGCCGTTTCGCATATTATTGAGGGTTGATTTGTTTTCCGGTTTGTCAAACAGTGTGGCATTGGCTTTCCCGTTGAAGGAATTGTCCCGCATCGTTCCACTCTCATCGAGTACTTCTCCTTCTATTTCCACAAAATCCAATGCACGAAGTACACCATCAAAACTATCTGCATCTTCACCATTGATTTTTGTAATCCTAAGTTTCCGCGGGGGTCGGGCAACGCTGAGCATTGGGTCTCCAAGTAAATTTACACTGATATGATTGATGGCATTGGTAGGGTAATTGACTTTTGCAGCGGTCAGTGCCGGACCAAGGGCTTGGTATTGTTCGCCTTGTACGCTCAGGATTTGTTCAACGATTTGCTCATTGAACAATTCTCCGTATGATACATATACCGGTCGACTGGTTGTCACCATGGCAGCCGCACCGCCCAAAGGTGCCTTGAACATGAATACGCCTGCTGAAGGAACTTCCGGCAAATCCCAAACCGTAAATTCACAAGTGATGGTCATGACAATAGGCAAACGGGAATACAAACCTGAGAAATTGGTGAAATTATTAATCTCTTCATATGTAATGACGCGGGTTTGTGACCAACTACGAACTCCGCCGTGTCCAAAGTACACAATCAAGGAAGTGCCTAAATTAAAAGCATTGGATATTAACTGGTTGACTTGTGGATACCTCGGCCCTGCGGAAGTATGTTCCAAGGGGAAAGAATCTAAATAGCCTTTTCGCAATGTTGCGTATTCGATATTGTTATTGATAAATGCACCCGAACTGTTTTCAACTGTTTTGTGAAATGGCCCCATGTTGCCCTTGTCATCATCAACCACTAACAGGAATTTTGTTTTCCAGTCACCGAAAGAAGTTCCTTGACCGGGCATTGCTTCATAATAAGCCAAAGTTTTGTCAATCATGATTTTGGCTTCTGTTAGATTATTAGCAGGAAACCTTCCTACACCGACATCCATTTGTGAAGCTCCCGTATAAGTGAATTCCATTGGAATGGCGGGATTGTTAATGATAATGTCCGAATCATCGAGCATGGTGTAATAATCATCAGTGGTAAAAGAAAAATCCAAAGAGGTCGAATTAAAACTGATAAATGTAGGCACAAAATTCGTATTATTTTGAATTCTGTCTTTGTAATCATAAGAAGCCGCGCCAAACAACAGTATGTATTTCAACGGACTGTTGGTATCCCGCAAATGTTTGAAAAAATCCCGGATTCCGATGGCATCTTGTGCACCGGAAGAAAAATCATTGTAAACCTGTTCGGTCGTTACGACTGCGACTTTCATCCCATCATGAAGGGTTCGGAAATTTGCCAGCCGAACAGCTTCGGACAGAAAATCAGGATGGGTGACGATGGCGTAATCCACATCTTTCAGCGAACGAATGTCCTGATTTTCTACTTTCGCCACAAATTCAATTTCGGTGTAAACCGCTGATTCATTGAAGGCGATGAATTCATTTTTAAAATACGGACTATTGGATTGATATTTATAAACACCCCCCGAATTGGGCATATTTTTAGCCGTCGTGATATCGGAAATATCCCAGACCCGCTGTGGCCCTGAAATTGAGAACCCGTAAATATTGCCGTCATTCAAATCTTCAAGTTTACGAAATTGCATCTGGCTGCCGTTGAAACTAAGATTTGCTTCATAAATTACTTCCAGATAATCCAGAAACACAAATGCACCCGGATTATTGATGTCATTGACACTTATATTAAAGGTGAAAGTATTGCCGGAAGTTTCTATTAATTTGGCACCGGAATTAACGGCAAAGGAACCAGGGCCGAAATTATTGGTGTTGATACTGTTGCCATTGACGGAAAGACTCCAACCAGCTCCCCAAGCATCCCGGCTGACCAATCTGTATTTGATCAGTGCTTCACCGGTTGTCGGCCCGCCACCGGTCAATGTGAAACTTTGATTAGGATTCACTGTAAACGACTCTCCCATCCATTGTTTCCCGACTTGATTGACACTTAGTGAGTCCTTTTCATAAAACTGGTATTCGTCGTATTGATGAAAAGTTTGCACCGGACTTCCTTCAACCACCGCATCTTGTATTCTTTTTCCTTCTTCACCGCCAAATGTGATGAAGTAATAAGCATAATCGGAATATTGATTGAACCGGTGTGTTATCGTAGTTATCGTTGAATTAGACAATCGGTTCCAGTCATGTGGGCCTTGTGCGTAAAAGAGAATATAATCTCCGCTGTCAAAACTTCCGTCCTCTTCTCCGACAACCCGGATGGCATTCTGCTGAAGGGCACCATATCTGAAATCCCCTGGGTTTTCATTCAGCATGCGACCACCGTTGCCATAAATTTTCAAGGTACGTGGATCGAAATTTGTCGGAATCCCGTTTTGGTCAAAAAATGATTTTTCAAGTTTGAAAACCCCGGATTTTTTCAGTCTGATTTTATACCAGCTTCCGTTTTTCAACACGCTAACCACTGCGGGGTCATAAGTGCCTTCACTCTGGATTCCGGTCGGGCTTTTCAAGGTTTTTACGATTTCGAAAGAAGTAATTTTTCGAATTTGCCCATTTTCTTTGAATAGCGGAGCCATGCCCACGGTGATGAAAAAACGGTCATTGCTTTGATTGACTTTGGCGTTATAGGTGAATTCATCAGGAACATGAATCGGATTCAGACCGCCTCTTTCATTGGAATTGAGGACGGCCGATTTCACATTGGTGATGGAAATATCAAAAAAACCGTTGGTTTCTTCGGAATATATATAGTAAGGCGCATCATGCAATACGTTATATCCCTCATTGCTGAAAAACGGAAGACTTATCTGTCGTTCAGCACCATCCGTGAATTCTTTGACTCCTTCCCATTGTAGGGAAACAGTTTGGGCGTTGGTCAAAAAAAATTGTACCACTAAGAAAAGTAGGAAGAATTCTTTTTTCATGCTATTTCAAACGAATTTTAGACAAATATATTCTATATGGCAATAAAAAATAATTAAAGTCGTTATTCCTAAGCAGAGTAATTTTTTGTGGATTCAAATGAATTCATTTACTTTGCACATCAATTTTTTGGGTACAAATATTAAATTGAAAAAAGAGATACTTATATAAGATATGAATAAGGGTAGAATTTCAGCAATTCTTTTAGTAATGCTTTCCGTTGCAATTGTCAGTTGCTCGGGAAGAGGCGGAAGAAAAAAAGGCGGAGGCACGAAAAGCTTTACCAGTACATCGGGTTGGAAACCCAATGCCCAAAATGGTTGGTTTTTCAATGGGAAACCATCTCCAAAAGTTAAAGCATGGCCGGGTATGGTTTATATCGAAGGCGGAACTTTCACCATGGGATTGGTTAAAGACGATGTGATGAAGGATTGGAACAACACCCCACGCAGAATGCAGGTGCGTTCCTTTTTCATTGGTGAATCAGAAATCACCAACTATGAATACCGAGAATACCTTACTTGGCTGAAAGTAGTTTTCCCGCCGGAAGAAACACAATACAGACATATTTACGAAGGCTCGCTTCCGGATCCTGAAGTTTTCAGAAACAAACTTTCAAGAAATGAGTTTGATAATGAAACTTATTTATTTTCAACAGAATACAGTTATTATCCGGTGGTCGGAGTTTCTTGGTTGCAAGCCAAAAACTATTGTGACTGGTTGACAGACCGTGCCAACGAAAAAACTTTGATGGACAGAGGAATTTTGCCCAAAGATTATTATTCCATGGAAGAATATAACTACGGCAGTAAATCATTTGACGCCGAAGGTTATAAACACAATGACAGCAATGTGAAAGATATTTTGGACACCACAAAACTGGCTCAAAATGTTAAAATCAATTCTACAAACTCCAGAATTATCAACGCCAACCGTACCAATTCAGCACTTCCGGTTTCTCCGTTCCGACTTCCAACAGAAGTAGAATGGGAATACGCTGCACTTGCCATGCCCGGCGACAGAGAATACAATGAATATAAAGGTAAAACCATTGTTCAGAATGAATTGAGAGGAGAAAAAGGCAGAGAACGCGGACAGTATATGGCCAACTTCAAAGTAGGACGTGGTGACTATTCCGGTATCGGAGGTTACGGCAATGACGGTTCTGCAATTACCAGTGACGTGAAAAAATTCCAGTCCAATGAATTTGGTGTTTATGGAATGTACGGAAACGTTGCTGAATGGGTAGCCGACGTTTATCGTCCAATCATCGATGATGAAGCCAATGATTTCAGCTATTTCAGAGGATATGTATATGAAACAGTGATTGATAATTCCCAAGGTGGATTTATGAAATTTGAAGATGATGTGATGTATGATACTTTGAGCAACGGAAAATTGGTTTATCAGGCACTGCCCGGTAAAATGAAAAAAGACGTACTTGAAGACAACAGAAATTTCCGGGACGGAGATGGACGCTCTTCTCTGAATCCGAAATTTGAGGATGATGAATTCGATGCATTTGAAGATACCACTGAAGACAGTGGAGGTGGCAGTAGTTTTGATGACTCAGCAGACCCTACCAAAGAGATGTACAACTCACCGAGCAGAAGATTTTATGTGGACGAAACCGGAAGAGTAATTCTTGAAAAAGATGAAGAAGAAAGAACTTCTCAGATTTCGGATGAAACCCGCGTTGTGAAAGGCGGTTCTTGGAATGACCCAATTTACTGGTTGGATCCCGGACAAAGAAGATTCCTTCATCAAGCTGATGCCACCAGTTGGATTGGATTCAGAGTAGCGCAAGATTATCAAGGCTCACAAGAATCCAAAAGAAGCAAAAGCGGAATAAAAAATTAATCTAATAAAAACTCAGAAAAATCCCAATCCATAATGGTTGGGATTTTTTTATTGGCTCAGACATGGACATCGAAAAAATCTATGCTTTCTTTAGAGAATCGAGCGGAGTTTCGACCGATACACGGCATATTCCCAAGGGGTCTATCTTCTTTGCGCTGAAAGGAGCAAATTTCAACGGCAATCAATTTGCACGCCAAGCCATCACATCCGGCGCGCGCTATGCGATAGTTGATGAAAGTGAATTTGTAGATGAAAAAAACGGAATTTTTCTTGTCAAAGATGTATTGACGACACTCCAGAAATTAGCCGGATTCCATCGAAAAAAATTGAATATTCCTGTCATTGGTCTTACGGGAAGCAACGGCAAAACGACAACCAAGGAACTGATGACCGTCGTGCTAAAACAGAAATATACCGTGACGGCTACCCGCGGCAATCTGAACAATCATATCGGCGTTCCCCTGACTTTGCTTTCGATTCCGCCGGATGCTGAAATTGCCATTGTGGAAATGGGTGCCAACCATCAGCAGGAAATTGAATTTCTCTGTTGCATCGCACAACCCAACTTCGGCTATATCACCAATTTCGGAAAAGCACATTTGGAAGGTTTTGGTGGCGTGGAAGGAGTCATCAAAGGAAAATCGGAACTTTATACTTATCTGAAAGACAATTCCCAAACCGTCTTTGTAAATTGCAATGATGAGAAACAACTTTCTCTAACTGAAAACATGAAACGCCTCCTTTTTGGGAATTGCGATGACGTGAAATTTTCATTCAAATACAAGGAAAATAATGACGGACTTTGCCCGGAAATTAATTACAAATCCACAGCGATTCAAAGTCCGCTTGTCGGCAGTTACAACGCATTCAATGTGGCTGCGGCCTTGGCTGTAGGATTGGAATTTGGCGTTCCTGTTGAAAAAATCAAATTTGCCATAGAAAATTATCAGGCCGACAATAACCGTTCGCAAATCATCCACAAAGAAAACCGACAAATCATTTTAGATGCCTACAATGCGAACCCTTCGAGCATGGAAGCTGCATTGAGAAATTTCTCGCTCATCAAAGGTGAAAAAGCGGTTATCTTGGGCGATATGTTTGAATTGGGAGAATCTTCTGCTACCGAGCATCAACAAGTGGCTGAACTCGCCGCAAAGTTGGGATTCGAACAGGTTTTTCTTATCGGAGAAAGGTTCAGCCGGGTTGAAATTTCCGAAAAAAATATTCATAAATCCGTTTCCAAAAAAGAAGCCATACAATTTTTCAAAGAAAATCCGTTATCAGAGAAATTCCTTTTGATCAAAGGCTCAAGAGGCATGGCATTAGAAGAGCTTTTGGAATTGTTTTAAAAGTCCTATTTTTGTTACACTAAAAAATGAAAAATGAGTAAATATTTCGGCCTGTTTCTACTAATTATCTTTGGTGTTTGTCATTCATTTTCCGCACCGGATTATTTGGAATGGTCTGAAAAAAAGCCCATTACTTTTGCTGATTTCAAAGCTTCAACACCCAAAGGAACAAAAAGCCCTGTGAATTTGAAAACCTTGATTTCTTACCAATTCAAACAGGGAAAAGGAAATGTTCCGCAGGTGACCATCACCAATTATATGGACAGAAGTGAATCCTGGGTGAAAATGAAGAGGCAGGAAATCTTAGATTTGATGCAAATCCGGTTTGATTATTCTGAACTTTATGCAAGAAAAATCCGCAAGCAAATGATAGAAATGAACAAAAAGAAAGTAAAAGAAAAGCAAAAATACTTAGATGAAATCACCCGATTGAATAAAGTTATGCAAAAACAACAGGCCAAAGCCAGTACCCTGCTGGCCGATCAGCCTCATTTAATCAAAATCATGCAAAAGGATGTAAGAGATTCTATCCAAATTTATAAGACTTACGCACAGTAACAAAAAAAGCAGCCGAAACGCTGCTTTTTTTATGCTATTTCTGATTGTTATATATCGTCCAAATCGGAATCGATTTCCAAATCATCGAAAGCGTCCGGATCATCTTCATCCTCTTCCGTCAGCATGTCGTCATCCTCATCTTCATCCAAAATAGCCACATCTCTTTTGGGTGCTTTCAGTGGCATGGAACCAAAGCGATTGATTGTAAGTGGGTAATTCAGTACAGGTTTTTTGTCCTCAATGGCAATCACTTCCACAAAGAAAGTCCACATATCCATGTAATCATACACAAAAATCATGCGTGAACCAACTTCCGGTAATTTTTCTAAGATCTGAAAATCTACCATGGTTTCATCTGCTTTGGTATCATCCATGTCTTCTAATGGAATTTCATTTCCTTCATTCCATTCCGCATCGGATTCATAAAATGAAGCCAGCTCTTCACCTTGCAGGCTGAACGCGCTCAAGATGCCTTTGTATAAGGTAAAAAGCGTTTGTTTATCCCGGATTTCAATATCCCTATAAACCTCCTCTTTGGTGTTAAGTTTCACCCGTATTTTGTAAATCACTTTCTTCAGATTTTGGTGTCAAATATAATTTTTTTCCCAATTCAAACATAAAATTTAAAGCAGATTCATGATTATTTTCAATTTCGCCTTCGAGAATGGCTTCTTTAATAGCATTTTTGATGATACCGATTTCTTTACCTGGTTGAATTCCAAATGCTTTCATAATATCTTCGCCGGTCACTGGCGGTTGGAAATTTCGCACTTTATCGCGCTCTTCCACTTCCTTGATTTTTTCTTCGACCAATGAGAAATTTTCTTTGAATCGTTTTTGCTTCTTTTGATTCTTGGTTGTAATGTCCGCTTTGCAAAGCAAAATCAGGTCATCAAAATCTTCTCCTGCTTCAAAAAGCAATCGCCGGAGTGCTGAATCCGTCACATTTTCATCTACCAATGCAATGGGTCGGGAACTGAGTTTCACAATTTTTTGTACATATTTCATCGGTTGACCCAATGGCAGTTTGAGCCTTTGAAAAATGGTTTTCACCATTTTAGCACCGACAAATTCATGAGAATGAAAAGTCCAACCAATTTTTTTGTCAAATCTTTTGGTCGGTGCTTTCCCGATGTCGTGAAGCAAAGCTGCCCAACGAAGCCAAAGATTGTCCGTATGCAGGGAAATATTGTCCAACACTTCTAATGTGTGGTAAAAATTATCTTTGTGTGTCTGCCCTTCCACTTCTTCTATGCCCTTCAAAGCCAGTAATTCAGGAAGAAAGAAATGCATCAAACCGGATTCTTCCAATAATTTCAAACCGACGGAGGGTTGGTCATTCATCATGATTTTTTGAAATTCATCCATCACCCGTTCTTTGGAAACGATTTCAATGCGCTGTGCATTCCGGATAATCGCATCAAAAGATTCCTTTTCAATGTGAAAATCCAACCGGGAAGCAAAACGAATGGCGCGCATCATCCGTAAAGGATCATCGGAATAAGTAATATCCGGATTCAGCGGAGTTCTGATGATTTTGGTTTTCAAATCTTCCAATCCGTTGAATGGATCAATCAATTTACCATAATTATTTTTGTTCAGGGAAATGGCCATGGCATTGATGGTGAAATCCCGGCGTTTCTGGTCATCTTCTAAACTTCCGTTTTCTACCACCGGCTTGCGGCTGTTTTGTGAATAACTTTCTTTTCTGGCACCGACAAATTCTATTTCTACGCCTTGCCATCTGAACATCGCAGTTCCAAATCGCTTGAAAACAGATAGTTTGGAAGCTCCTTTTGCTTTCGAATGAACCTTCTGCGCCAGTTCCACGCCGCTTCCAACCGTCACGAAATCAATATCGGTTTTCCATTCTCCGGTCAATAGAAAGTCCCTGACATAGCCACCTACTACATAAGATTCCCGCCCGAGTTCTTCCGAAGTTTCCCGAACCAGTTCAAAAATGGGATGAATAAGTGCTTTTTCCAGTTTCATGCTGCAAATATAGAATATCGAAGACAGTCTGAAAGGGTCATCGAAAGAATTTGGAGTTCCTTCGTTTATTCCCGGACTACTTTCACTTTTCCGTCGACAGAAAGTTTGATGATGGAAGAGCCGGAATAGGTCGGAACAAAAGTTTCGCATTCCGGAAAAATATAATCGACTTCTGCTATTATTTTTGGAGAAATTTCGGAGAAACTTTGAGGTGTAGGTTCCCCCGACAGATTGGCTGATGTAGAAACTATTGGTGCATTCAACCATCCAATCAGTTTTTTGCAAAACCGGTCATTGGTCAACCGGATGCCAATGGTATTGTCTGCGGCAATGAGTTCTTGTGGCAGGTTTTTCGGATTGTCATAAATTAGGGTAACCGGTTTTTCGGACAAATCCATAATATCCCATGCCAATTCGGGAACATCCACAATGTTCTGAAGGCGCGCCGGACTGTCCACCAAAATAATCATAGATTTGGAATCAGACCGGTTTTTGATTTGATAAATTTTCCGAATCAATTCCACGTTCCCTGCATCGCAGCCCAAGCCAAAAGTCGTATCCGTGGGATAAAGAAAAGTCTGTGTTTTCAAAAGTGATTTATCTATTTTTTCCATTGGATTCAAATAATTATTCGGTCTTCAACCATTTGCAAAATTAGAATTTAATCGGCATTCCATTCTTAATAAAAACTCAATTTTGATTTCTTTCAATTCATTTAACGAATCCTTACTTTTGCACAAATCTTTTTCATGGCCTTTGAAATAAATCCTGAGTTTAAATTATTTGAAAATGAAATTCTTTCCATTTTCAATAATTTTGAGGACAAAGGAATGAATTACATTGTCGGCGAACGGAATACACTGAAAACCTTTGAGTTAGTCGATCAAAAAATCAATGTGAAATCATTTAAAATTCCGTCTTTCTTTAAGAGCATCATTTATAAGTTTTTCAGAAAATCCAAAGCCGAAAGATCCTTTCTCCACGCAGAAATTTTGTTGCAAAAAGGAATTGGAACGCCACAACCCATCGCGTTTCAAACCAATTTCAACGCTTTGGGACTGAAGAAAAGTTATTATGCCTGTATTCATCAAAATTATGATTTGACATTTCGCGAACTGATAGAGATTGAAGATTATCCCGACCGGGAAAACATCCTTCGTCAGTTTGCGCGATTTTGCTTCAAAATGCATGAAGCCGGCGTGGAATTCAAAGACCATTCACCGGGCAATACTTTAATCGAAAATGGCAAAGCCGGCGAATATCATTTTTATTTGGTAGATTTGAATCGCATGAAATTTCATGCTGTCATGGACACTGAATTAAGGATGAAAAACATGGCCAAGCTTGCTTCTAAAAGTGATATGACCCGAATTATTTGTGACGAATATGCGAAATGTTCCGGTGACAATCCGAATCAACTTTTTGAATTAATGCAAAGCAACACCCTAAGAGTCATCAGTTCCATGCACAGAAGAGAAAACGCAAAAAGGAAGTTTAAAACCATCATTCAAAACAAATGAAATTTTATTGGATTCTGTTTTTTTGTGCGTTTGCACTGAATGCACAAATCAATCCCAAAACCAAATGGGGAGAAGTGAGCCCACAGGAAATCGAATACTCGGTCGTTCCATTTGAACCCGAAGCCGCTGCCGTTATTCTTTTTGAATCCGGTGAAACGCTGATTGATGATCAGTTCAAAACCCGTGTTTACAGAAGAATTAAAATCCTGAATGAAAAGGGAATTGAAGCTGCCAACCAGCTGCTCAGGTATTACAGTTACAAAAACACGGAAGAATATTATGGGCTGAAAGCCCAGACCATCAATATTGAAAACGGGAAAACCGTCATTTCGAGAGTGGAGAAAAAAGACTTCTTTGATACGGCGGAAAATGAATACTGGAGTACAGTGAAATTCACTTTCCCAAATGTGAGAGTGGGCTCGATTATAGAAATGGAATATGACCGTTTTACTCGAAACTTAAGTCTGATTGACGCTTGGCGTTTTCAACATGAGTATCCAACTTTGCAAAGCAAATATGAAATTGAGAATTTAACAACCCTCGATTATGCTTCTTTGATGATAGGTGAAAAAATCACGCAATACTCTAAAAATCAGCCCGCTAAATATCTGAGTAAATGGGAATTAAAAGACATACCGAGTTTCAAAACGATTGGTTTTCTGTACAATCCCGAGGATGTCGCAGAGCGGATAGCGTTTCAATTAAGAGGTTATCAGAAGAGAACCGGTATCATGAGAGACGGCAGTATGTATCAGGAGGTACGACAAAACTGGACTGCCCTCAACCGGGAAATGAGCGATCGGTATTCTTCATTTCTCAGTAATTCTACCGCCAAGAAAATCATTGCGGCCATTCCCGATGGTGCGGATGATTTTGAAACCCTTCGCAATATTTATCAGTATTTCAAAAAGAATTATAATTGGGATCGGGTTTACGGGATTTACCCCAATAAAACCAACGGAAAAGTATTCGATGACAAAACAGGAACTTCAACGGATTTAAATCTTTTGCTCCATTCCGTATTAAAAAATAAGGGATTCAAAAATGATTTGGTGCTGCTTAGCACTCGAAGAAAAGGGAAACTGATTTTGAGTTATCCCTATCTCGGACAGTTTGATATGCTAATCAATGTGGTTCGTTTAGAGAATCGTCCACCCATTTATATCGATGCTTCCGATATGCGTTTTGATTTGGGATATATGCCGCTAAACAATTTCAATTATTACGGACTGATTGTGGATCCTTTGAATGAAAATCTCATCAAACTACAACAGCCCGTTTCCGAATATCATTCAATGCAGAATTATGCTTTCCGTGACAATAAATTTATGTTTGCCCAAACCTTGAGAGGAAACGGATATTTCAAAACCCCTGAAAAACAGAATTCTGATAAAATCTTGAAACCCATACCCTTCAAAAATTCTTTAGATTTACTGACCACAGAATTGAACAGACAGGAGAAAGCGGGTGAAAACGGAGATTTTGACATGGAAAGAATCAACGCTGAAACCCATTCGATTATCGGAGTTTCTTTTGTTGCGATTGAGAATCCTTTGAAATTTGTCCTTGCGCAATATCAGTTGGCCGAAAATAACCGCGAACGGGCATTGGAATTTGATTTCCCCTTTTATTACAAATCGGATGTGGCCATTGAAATTCCGTCGGGGTATAAAATTGAAATCCCAAGTGGATTTAATGCTGAGAATCAATCGAATAACAAAGATTTAATCTTTATTCAGAAAGCAGACATCAGGGACGGTAAATTATTGTTGCATTCGGAGTTTTATCTGGGAAATGCCATCATGACAGAAAATTATCGGGAAATTAAATCATTTTTCGAAAAATCCAACCGCGATGTGAATCAGGCCATTCTGCTCAAAAAAGATTAAACATCCGAAACCATCAGATTGCAACCACGTACATCCGAATGATCAAATCGGCCAAGAATTTCAAAAGAGCCGTCATCAAATTTTCTTCCCAAATCTTCAGTCGCGATGAAACTGCAAGAATTGAGATTCGCCAAGTCGATGACATTGATGCCGCCTGTTTTTTCCGAAGGAAGTATCGTCAGCGGATCCTCCGTATCGCGAATCAGAATTTTCATCCATTGGGGTGTTCGGAATTTCAAATCGCCTTTTGAATAAGCTTGCGAAAGCAATTCCGTCATTCCATATTCGGAATGAATTCGTTTTACCCCCAAGCCTGTTTTCAATTTCTGATGCAATTCTTCTCTTGTGATTTCTTTTTTTCGTCCTTTCATTCCACCGGTTTCCATGACAATCGTATTTTTCAGATTCAACTTAAAATTTTCTACAAAATCCAACAGCGCAAAGGAAACTCCAATCAAAATCGCTTTGTTGCCTGTTTTTTCATGTTCCAACAAATCCCGGCATAATTCTTCGTGATTGTACAAATAAAATCCGCCTTTGCCCGAAGTCTTCAGCCAGAATTCTACCATGTCAATCAAGGATGAACCCTGTCTTTCCAAATAGGAAGGCAACAAAGCAAAAATCGTATAATCCTGAAGATTTCCATAAAAATACCGAAAACTTCGTGCTAAACTTTCATGATAAAAACGCAAATCTGACACCACATGCCGACTGGGCTGTGCGCCGGTTGTTCCGGAACTGGTGAAAACAACTTCGGGGACTGCATTTCCTGTTACAATATCAAATGATTTGAAAAAGCGAATGGGTAAAAATGGAATTTGTTCGACCGACCGGATTGTGGAAACATTCAAATTCAGATAGTGAAGAAACTCCTTGTAAACAGGATTGTATTCAGCTTGATAGCGGAAAACCTTCAGGGCTATTTCCTTGAAATCACTTTCATCCCGAATTCCGAATATTTCCTCTTTGAGAATCATGATACAAAGGTAGTGAGATTGATGGTTTCAAACCGCTGCATTCTTTTTTGCTAATCATATCAACTGCTTTATTCATGCTGGCTGATGATGCTGCTCTGGCTATTAATCAGGTAGTACAGTTTAAATTCGAAAATTTAGTTAAAATTATCCCAAAAAGCTGACAAAAGTCATATATTTGTTAGATTAACAATTTAATCCTAATAATTATGGCAATTAACATTTTCGATTTAGCAAAGGATGTTTTATCATCTTCTGTTTTGTCAAGTCAAGCGAATGCAATGGATGAGAACGAAGGTGGCATCTCCAAAGCAATTGGTGCTCTTCTTCCGGTAGTGATGGGTGGATTAACCAACAAAACCTCTGGAAATAGTGAGATTTTTGAACAATTGAAAAATCTTGGTGGTAGCAATATATTAAGCAATTTAGGAGCGGCAGAATCCACTTCAAATCCGGTAGTTGGTTCATTGTTGCGCACTATTTTTGGAGATAAAATCGGCAATATAGTTTCATTGATTTCTAATTTTGCGGGAATTAAAAACTCATCGGCAGATTCATTGTTAAGTCTCGCCGGTTCTACCATCTTCGGGCTTTTAGGAAAGCAAATAGTTGGAAAAAATCTCAATTTAGATGGATTGACCAATCTCTTGAGCAGCCAGAAAGGGCTGATATCCAAAGCCATGCCGGCCGGACTTTCGTTGGGTTCATTAGGCTTAGGTGGAGTGTTTGACAGCTTTTCTTCATCGGCCAAAGAAGCCGGAGACAGCGTTTCTCATGCTGCCCGTGAAGTGGAAAGTGAAATTTCAGGCGATGACGGTGGATCTCCAAGCTGGTTGAAATGGCTGTTCCCGTTGATACTTTTGGGCTTGTTGCTTTGGTGGTTTTGGCCAAATAACAAAACCGTTGATGAAGTAGTAACCGACACAACCGAAGAAGTGCAAACTGTATTATCTGATGCCGCAGATCGTGTCAAAGAAACATTTACATTCAAAGATATTTCCATCACAGCTTTCAGAGGAGGAATTGAAAATCACATGATTGATTATCTGAACTCTGGAAAATATGAAACTGCGAATGAGGAGGATTTGAAGGAAAATTGGTATGATTTTGACAATGTGAAATTTGTTCATGGCAGCAGCAGTGAATTGGAAACCGGTCAAGAACAATTAGAGAATATCGCGAAAATCATGAAAGCATTCCCGGATGCGAAGATAAAAATTGGCGCATATACTGACAAGACAGGTGATGACGCTGCCAATATAAAGATTTCTCAGGAAAGAGCGGATTTTATTAAAAATCTATTGACTGACTTAGGTGTAGGAGAGCAGATTACCAATGCCGAAGGTTATGGAAGTGAATTTGCAACCGTTCCTGCTGAAGCATCTGATGATGAAAGAGCCGTTGACAGAAAAATGGCCATCCGATTCAGTAAATAAGCGGAACCTAAAAATTTATAAAGAGCCGCTTTTGCGGCTTTTATTGTTAAAATTCAGCCTTTCTTGAATTTCAAAGGAAGAATTTTTCGATTCAGAATTTCATGCTTGGATTCCCAAATGAAATAATAACCGAAAACGGAAAAGAACAGACCGATAAAAGTCCCACCAACCGTGTCAATCACAAAATGTTTGGAAAGATAAACCCTGCCCACGGCTACGAGAATCATGAGAAAACTCAGTAAAAACTGCAAACCACGGTTTTTGGTTTGTAAGCAAAAGTAAAAACAAAGAATTACCGCCAGCAGCGTATGCCCGGAAGGAAAAGTATAAGGAATTTGACTTTCTACACCCTCCACCAGATGGATATTGATGTTTTGATTTTGAAAATAATAAGCCGGACGAACGCCATCTACAAAAAAAGTTCGCTTGATGATATTGCCCGCCAGACTTCCAGTGAGGAAAACCCATGACAAATACAGCAGGTGTCGCAGATTTTTTTTCCAGATGATGAAAACCACAGTGGAAATCAGTACGATATTGGTTGCGATATCCGTATAATGTTTAAAGAATAAATCAAAAAACGGATAATTAAAATTCAGATTAAAAAACAAATGTAGTTCATCTCTTCCGTAATATTGTGTAACAGCTATACCCAAGAAAGTTATAGCAAAGAAGCTAAGAAAGAATGGCCAAAGCTGTTTCAATAAATCTTTTTGCGGTTCCATGTTGAAAGCTGTTGGCAAATTAAGTAAAAATCAGTTTGACTCGTTAAATAGGGTGTTGTTTTTATTCAAAAAATTGAATTGCAAATACTTATAAGAGTCTCTCGGCACGATTTTAATCCATTTTTTGTGTTTGAGGTACCATTTCTGTCGAATGCTCGGCAGCCCTTTGGTCAGATAAGCCGCAACGAAGGGGTGCACATGCAGGGAGATGTTGTTGAAATCTTTTCCTCTCGTATCAATTATGTTCTTCAATACTTGTTCGATTCTGGCAATCAGTATAATGGGGGCCTCCACTGCGCCTTCCTCATTGGGGTTTTCTTCCTGTGTGGAAATCATCACTTCCGGGCGAACACGCTGTCGTGTAATTTGAATCAGTCCAAACCGGCTTGGCGGCAGGATTTTATGTTTGGCCTTGTCTTTTAGCATTTCTGCTTTCAGGTGGTCAAACAAATCTCTTTTATGATTGTTGACGGTCATGTCAATAAAGTCCACCACGATGATTCCGCCCATATCACGAAGTCTTAGTTGCCTTGCGATTTCCGTCGCCGCAATTTTATTGACGATCAGTGCCGTGTCTTCCTGATTTTGGGTGTTGCGGGAAATATTTCCGGAATTTACATCAATGACGTGCAATGCTTCGGTATGTTCAATGACTAAATAAGCTCCTTTGGATTTGGGAATGGTCACATTTTTCCCAAAGGAAAATTTTATTTGCCTTTCGATACCTGTTCTTTCAAACAAAGGAATTTCCGGATTGACAGAAGTTTTCACAATTTTGGATTGCCCTGGAGCAATGATGTCAAGATAACTTCTCATATCATTGGCGAGTTCCTCATCGTCAACGGTGATTTTCACAAATTCTTCGTTGAAATTATCCCTGAGAATTCCTGAAGCCAAATCCACTTCATTCAAAACTTTCATGGGAAGGGTTTTTTTCTGAAGGTTTTTGAAAATGGTATTCCATTTATTCATCAGAAAATTCAAATCTGCATGAAGTTCAGCCACTTTTTTTCCATCTGCGACTGTTCGGATGATTACACCAAAACCCTCAGGCTTAATACTTTCCACCAATGCGGTCAACCTGTCTCTTTCCGATTTTGATTTAATTTTTTGAGAAATGGACACTTTGTCGGTAAACGGAGAAAGAATCAGATACCTGCCTGCTATAGAAATTTCAGAAGTGATTCTCGGGCCTTTGGTATGGATAGGTTCCTTGGTGATTTGTACCAATACGGGACTGCCGGGCGTGAAGATTTGGTCAATCGCGCCGCTTTTTTCAATTTGTTTTTCCTTTCGGAAGTTTTTCAGACTCGAAGTCTTGAATTTTCCCGTTGCCACCAATTGGGTATAAGCCAACAAGGATTTGACGTTGGGGCCTAAATCGTGATAATGCAGAAAGGCATCTTTAGAATAACCTATATCTACAAAAGCAGCGTTGAGGCTGGGAGCAAGTTTCTTTACTTTTCCAAGATACATATCCCCCACCGCAAAATTCAAATCCTTGTTTTCCTGATGGAGTTCCATCAACCTGCCATCTTCAAGCAGGGCGATTTGAACGGAATCCTCACCCGAAGAAACTATCAGTTCTTTTTCCATTAATTTTGATTGAGAGGAAGCAGTCTAAACAACAAAAGCACTTTCTTTTTTGAGATATCAAGAAAGTGCACCAATCATTGATAGAAAAAGCATTTACTTTTTCTTTTTGTGTCTGTTTAATCTACTTCTCTTTTTGCGTTTGTGAGTAGCTACTTTATGTCTTTTTCTCTTTTTTCCGCTTGGCATAGTTCCTTGTTATTTTACTTTAACTTTTGACTTAACGCTTTCTACAAACGTTTTTGCAGGTTTAAAAGCGGGAACATTATGAGCCGGAATCAAAATTGAAGTTCCTTTGGAGATATTTCTTCCTGTTTTTTCTGCTCTTTCTTTGATGATAAAGGAGCCGAAACCTCTCAAATACACATTTTCTCCTGATTCAAGGGCACCTTTTACTTCTTCCATGAAAAGCTCTACTACTTTCTGGGTTTCATTCTTTTCAAGCCCTAATTTGCCTGAAATATTGCTTACAATTTCTGCTTTAGTCATAATACAATCTATTTTTGTTATTATTTTTGTCTTTTATCAAACGGTTGCAAATATAATATTTGTAACATAACAAAAAAAGAATTCTTTACATATTTATGACTTTTAACTCCCTGATATTGTTTTGGTTTGATGAAAACAAGCGGGAATTGCCGTGGAGAAACGACAAAGACCCGTATAAAATCTGGATTTTGGAAATCATTCTACAACAGACACGTGTGAATCAGGGAACTGCTTATTATCATCAATTCACGGAAAATTATCCGGATGTTTATTCCTTAGCCGCCGCTTCCGAACAAGAAGTTTTGAAACTGTGGCAGGGTTTGGGATATTATTCAAGGGCAAGAAATCTTCATTTCACCGCAAGATACATTGTCAATGAATTAGATGGGAAATTTCCTGATAATTTAAATGACTTATTGAAATTAAAAGGGGTCGGCGAATATACAGCCGCTGCAATTGCTTCCATAGCTTTTGGGGAGAGCGTCCCTGCCAATGATGGAAATGCTTACCGGGTTTTGTCGAGGTATTTTAATGTGGAAATGGACATCGGCACCTCAAAGGCAAAAAAGTATTTTTTCAATTTAGGGAAAGAAATTATTGACCCGAAAAGACCCGGAGATTTCAATCAGGCGGTGATGGAACTCGGGGCAACCGTTTGTCTGCCAATCAATCCCAAATGTGATAGCTGTCCGCTGAATGAATCTTGCGAAGCCCTGAAATTAGGAAAAATCAATGCTTTGCCCGTCAAATCCAAAAAAGTGAAAGTCAAAATTCGGTATCTGAATTTTCTGGATATTACTGATGGAGAAAACAGGTTAATGACCCAAAGAACAGGCAATGACATCTGGAAAAATCTATATACCTTTCCAATGACAGAAACGGAGAAAAATGAAAACATGAAAAGAGTTTTAAATGAAATTCATTCTGGTTTTACCGAATGTTTTACAACCATCCATTTGCTGACCCACCAACGGCTCCACATTACTTTCTGGAAATTGATAACCGGAGAAAAATCCTTGGAAAATATCCGCCAAAAACTGAATGCGGAAATCAAATCCCCCATAGAAATTCATCACTTACCACTTCCAAAACCGATGGAAAAATATTTGACCGAAAAAGAAATCTGAAGATAAATTCTTACATTTGAAAAAAAGTAAAAATGGCAGGAAGTTTAAATAAAGTGATGCTTATCGGGAATATTGGCGCAGACATCAAGATACATAGATTTGATAATGGTGGAATCATCGGTAGATTGCCGCTGGCAACGAGTGAAAGCTATACTGCAAAAGAAACAGGGGAAAGAATCGAACAGACTGAATGGCATAATCTGGTCGTGAGGAACAAAGTGGCCGAAATTTTTGAAAAATATGTGAAAAAAGGGGACAAACTTTTTGTGGAAGGAAAGATCAAATCCCGAAAATGGCAAGGAGAAGACGGCGTTGACCGCTATACAACAGAAATCATTGTTGAGAATTTCTCATTGTTAACCCCCAAAGATCAATCGGGAAGATCAAGTGAGAATTACACAGGAGGAGATGGAGCTTCATTAGAGGAATCAAAAGTACAAAATACTACGCCTCCTGAAATCTCCGAAACACCTGAGAGCCAGCCCGAAGATGATTTGCCATTCTGATTGGGATGAAAAAAACAATTGTAATTATTGCGGGATTAACTTTTTTGGGAATTTTTTCCTGCAAGGAGGAATTTGACATTAAACCCATCGGACAGGTTCGCTTAGAATATCCCAATCCGGATTATCAAAAATTTGAAAGCGATTGCCCTTTCACATTTGAATATTCTGATTTAAGCCACGAACTGAAAAAAGAGCAACCTTGCTGGTTCACATTGCATTATCCGCAGATGAAAGCCAATATTTATCTGACTTATTTTCCGGCTGAAGGAAGTGTGGATTTGGCTTCCAAAATCAAAGACAGCGAAAGAATCATTCAGGAACAGACCGTGAAAGCAACTTTCATATCGCCGCAGGAATTTGAATTTCCCGATAAAAAAGTTTACGGGACTTTGTTTGAATTGGGTGGTGAATCTGCTGTAAATCTTCAATTTCATGCGACTGACAGTTTGAATAATCTTTTGACGGGCTCGGTTTATTTTTCCACATTGCCCAATTATGATTCGCTGCGACCGGCCATTCAATATGTGAAAAGAGATGTGGTTCACCTGATTGAAACTTTGGAGTGGAAGAACCCTTGACGAATTTCATAAATCAATAATCTGAAAATAATATATTTAAGGTGAAAGACAATTCCAGAATTTATAAAATGGCTTTTGCGAGCGTGTATCCGCATTATGTCACCAAAGCGGAAAAGAAAGGCAGAACCAAGGCTGAAGTGGATGAAATTATTTTTTGGCTGACTGGTTATAATGAAAAAGAGTTGCAAAAAATCCTTGAGGACAAAACCGATTTTGAGAATTTCTTTACCCAAGCACCACAAATTCATCCTAATTCAGAAAAAATTACCGGTGTAATTTGCGGTTATCGGGTCGAAAACATTGAGGAAGAGCTGATGCGTCAAATCCGCTATTTGGACAAGTTAATTGATGAACTTGCCAAAGGAAAAACAATGGAGAAAATATTGAGAAAGTAAACAAGCTGTTTCAATCTCATTATTCATAAAATTATTTTACTTTGTAAATCTTACATTCTACAAAGCCCCAAAAGCCGCTTCCAAATCTGCTGTCAAATCCTCGATGTCCTCAATTCCTACACTCAAACGCACCAAATCATCCGTGATTCCTCTTTCGGTACGAATTTCAGTAGGGATGGATGCATGGGTCATCGTAGCCGGATGATTGGCCAATGATTCCACGCCGCCAAGACTTTCTGCCAGTGTAAATATTTTCAGCTTTTCAAAAAAGGAAACAGCATCTTCTTTTCGGCCTGATTTGAAATTAAATGATACCATTCCACCAAAATCCTTCATTTGTTTTTTGGCTGTTTCATGATTCGGATGAGATGTCAGTCCCGGATAAAAAACCTGTCCAACTTTAGGGTGCTTAGTAAGGAATTCCGCAATGGCATTTCCATTTTCACAATGCCGTTTCATCCGGACATGCAGGGTTTTGATACCGCGCAAAATCAGATAAGAATCCTGTGGCCCTAAAATTCCACCTCCGGCAAATAGTTGAAAATGAACTCTTTCCGCCAACTCCTCATCCTTAACAATGACAGCTCCGGCGATCACATCTGAATGTCCACCCAAATATTTAGTTGCGGAATGCATCACGATATCTGCACCCAGATCCAATGGATTTTGAAGATAAGGTGATGCAAAAGTATTGTCCACAGCCACCAAAATGTCTTTTCCTTTGACCAAATCACAAATCGCCCGTATATCCGCAATTTTCATCAGCGGATTTGTCGGGGTTTCAATCCAGATTAATTTGGTATTGGCATTGATTTTATCCAAAATGTTTTCCGGTTGGGTCATATCCACAAAATGGAATTGAAGCCCAAAACGCTGATAAATTTTTGTAAACATCCGGAAAGACCCGCCATACAAATCATCCATGGCGATGACTTCATCACCCTGCGACAATAATTTCAAAATTCCGTCAGTTGCCGCAAGTCCGGAACTAAAAGCAAAGCCATGGGTTCCATTTTCAATGCTGGCCAAAGCATTTTCCAAAGCCGTCCGCGTCGGATTGGCCGCTCTGGAATATTCATATCCCTGATGTACGCCCGGGCTGTTTTGCGCAAATGTAGAAGTTTGAAAAACTGGAGGCATCACTGCGCCGGTCGATGGTTCAGGATGCTGATTCCCGTGTATGGTTTTGGTATTGAATTTCATTTTATAGTAAAATTTATGAAAGTGTAAAAGTACTGAAATTTACAGGGATTTCAGGAGATAAGATATGGAATTAATTTTAGAATGCTTTTATGCATCTTGTTGCAATCTTGAAAAACCTCTTATTTTTGCAGGATGTTATCGGTTCAGAATTTAGGCGTTCATTTTGCGGGAAATTATCTCTTTCAAGGTGTTTCATTTCGGATTAACAAAGGAAATCGTGTCGGATTGGCCGGAAAAAACGGTGCCGGAAAATCCACGTTGTTGAGGATTTTGGCCAAACATCGGGAACCAAGCGAAGGAGAAGTGGTGTTTGAAGGCGATGTTAGTGTAGGCTTTCTGACACAGGATTTGGATTTTGAAAAAGGCAGAACAGTTTGGGAAGAAGCCGGACAGGCTTTTATAAAACTCAATCAGATTCAGGAAAAAATTGATTTCACCAACCGACAATTGGCCGTAAGAACAGATTATGAAAGCGAGGAATATGCGCAATTGGTTGAAGACATTGCGCATTTGACGGATCACTACCATTTGCTTGGCGGCTACACCAAAGATGCTGAAATGGAAAAAATCCTGATGGGACTTGGTTTCAAATCCGGAGATTTTCACCGGCAGACCACGGAGTTTTCGGGAGGCTGGCGGATGCGTGTCGAATTGGCTAAACTCTTGCTTCAGCACAATGATATTTTGCTTTTGGATGAGCCGACCAACCATTTGGACATAGATTCCATCTTGTGGTTAGAGGATTTTCTGAAAGATTATCCCGGTGCGGTGGTGCTTGTGTCGCATGATGTGCAGTTTTTGGATAATGTAACCAACCGGACATTGGAAATTGCCAACAAACAAATTCATGATTACAAAGCCAATTACTCCAAATACATTGAACTTAGGAAGGAACGCCGGGAAAAATTAGAACAAGCACAAAAAAATCAGGAACAATACATCAAGCATACCGAACAGTTGATTGATAAGTTCCGGGCAAAAGCGAATAAGGCTTCCATGGCACAATCCCTGATAAAAAAATTGGATAAAATTGACCGGATTGAAATTGAAAGTGATGACGTCAATCGAATGAAAGTTCGATTTGAATCGGCGGTAATTCCCGGAAAAATCATTTTTGAATTGGAAGACGTTGGAAAGGCTTATGGTGAAAATCAGGTATTTGACCATGTTTCATTTTTTGTAAACCGCGGTGAAAAAATCGCTTTTGTCGGTCAAAACGGACAAGGAAAAACGACGTTGGCCAGGGTGATGGTCGATGGCTTGGGGCATACCGGAAAACTGAAATTAGGACACAATGTGGAAGTAGGTTATTTCGCACAGAATCAAGCGGATGTATTGAATGAAAAATGGACGGTTTTGGAAGAAGCTGAATATGCTTCAACGGAAGAAACCCGAAAAAGAGTCAGAGATGTATTGGGGGCGTTTTTATTTGGCGGAGAAGATGTGGAGAAGAAAGTTTCAGTGCTTTCCGGCGGAGAACGAAACCGGCTGGCATTGGCAAAATTACTGTTGAAACCCTTCAATGTGCTGGTGATGGACGAGCCGACCAATCATTTGGATATTCAGTCCAAAGAAATCTTGAAACAAGCACTGCTCAATTTTGACGGCACTTTGATTTTGGTTTCTCATGACCGAGAGTTTTTAGATGGTTTGGCGGATAAAGTTTTTGAATTCAGAGACGGGCAAGTCAAAGAATTCTTGGGAGGTATCAGTGAATATCTTCGGGATCGAAAAGCCGGAGGATTTCGGGAAATTGAAGCTTCCGGAAATTTGTCCAATCAATCCAAACCGGCTCAAAGGCTTGAGAAGAAAGTTGCACTCTCCCGCGAAGAAGAAAAAGAACAGCGAAAAATCAAGAATAAAATCGGAAAATTAGAAGAAGAAATTGCTGTTTTGGAAGAAGAATTATCGGCTTTGGAAAAGAAATTTGAAACCATGCACACGGAAGAAGATTCAATGAAATACACTGAGATTCAACAAGAATTGGAAAACAAAATGCAAGAATGGGAAGAATTGATGCTGAAAGTTTCCAATGAAATGTAATAAAGTACCCCACAAAAAAAATTGAAATTTCCCTCAAATTTCTTCCTATTCCTAAAGAGAAAATCGAGAAAGATTGTACAAATGGCTTTAGTCACATTCATACAAGAAGCTTTATGTGGCTAAAGCCGAATTTGAGTTTGTTTCATTTCGGCAATGGTCATTGAGCGGAGCCGAAATGACCTTTGCTGAAATGACAACCGCAGAAACAACCCGAAGCAGGGGTTTTGAGGCAATACCAAACTTCTGAAAAAGCAAAAAAACTTGTCTTATAGTTACAAAATTAAATTTAAAATCTCATTGTTTCCTAATCCGCCCAAAAACTCTAATTTTGCAAATTACTTTTTAAATGATGAGCGAAACATTGATTCAGGTTCTTCAGCTTATTTTGTGTTTGTCAATTTTGGTGACACTTCACGAGTTGGGGCATTTTCTGGCTGCAAAATATTTCAAAACCAAGGTTGAAAAATTCATGCTTTTCTTTGATCCTTGGTTTGCGCTGTTCAAGAAGAAAGTTGGAGATACCACTTATGGAATCGGCTGGCTTCCCTTGGGCGGATATGTGAAAATCGCCGGGATGATTGATGAAAGCATGGACAAAGAACAATTGAAACAAGAGCCCCAACCCTGGGAATTCAGAAGCAAACCGGCTTGGCAAAGGCTGATTATCATGCTGGCCGGAATTTTTGTCAATGTCATTCTTGCTTGGTTCATTTATACCATGTTGCTGACCGTAAACGGGGACAACTATGTTTCTGTTGATAAAATGCAGGAAAACGGATTGGTTTTCAGTGAGGCGATGAAGCAGGCCGGCTTCAGGGACGGCGATAAAATCCTGTCCGTAAACGGAAAAAAACCGGATCGGGCAGACTGGATGGGAATTGATATCATCTTAGCAGATTCCATCCGCATTGAAAGAGGTGGCAAGGAGGAAACCATTAATCTGAATGATGGAAATATCAAAGCCATTCTGAACGGTGCCATGAGGCAGGGATTGTTCTCTCCGGAAGTGAAAGACGTGATTATTGACAGCATCCTGCCAAGTGGGAATGCCCAAAAAGCAGGGTTGGTTTCCAATGATCGGATAACGGCCATCAACGGTCAGACTATCAAAGGATTCAGTGATTTTAAAAATCAATTGAAATTAAACAAAGGCGACTCCATCAATTTGTCAGTATTCAGAAGTGGAATGCAGATAGAGCTACCGGTTCAGGTGACGGATTCTGCATCCATTGGATTTATTAACAAAGGTATGGATGAATCATTGTTCAACGAGATGATGGTTCACAAGGAATACGGTTTCTTTGGTGCCATCCTACCTGGTTTGGAAAAAACTTACACCAATTTGGCCTATCAAATCAAACAGTTTAAACTGATTATCCGCCCCAAAACGGATGCTTACAAACAAGTCAGCGGACCTTTGCGTTTGTACAAAGTTTTTGCGCCACAATGGGATTGGACAAGATTCTGGAATTTTACGGCTATGTTTTCCATTTGGTTGGCATTTATCAACATTCTGCCGATCCCGGCGTTGGATGGCGGTCACGCCTTGTTTACCATCATTGAGATGATAACCGGTAGAAAAATGAGTGAGAAAACCTTGGAAACTGCTCAAATCATTGGTTTTGTTATACTTGTGGGATTGATGGCGTTGATATTTGGAAATGACATTTTCCATTTAATAAAAGGGACTTAAAGAAATTTTGCAAGCATAAATATTGGTTTTATATCTGCGGCTTTTTAAGGAAATTCCACCTTGATAATAAAGACCTGTGGCTCATTTACGAGATAAATTGGAAGCATCAATGGATTTTGAAATAATGAATTTGTTGTTGCTAACGCTTTTTATTTGCCCAAATTCATAGAGAAATCTATCGCACTACACGGTAATAAGTTCCGATGTAAGGGTCAAAATCCGAATCGGGAACTTGGCTGAAACGGACAACATCTTTATCGATTAATTCCACCATTTGCACAAAAGTGATGGAATCAGATTTGGGATAAACCATGGTCAGGATATTTCCCTGAATTCCCCATTTCCCGTCTTCATATTTGAATGTTGATTCGGTTTCCCCGCGTTCCCAATAGATGTATCTGACGGTTTGATCTCTGAAAAAGGTGAAAGAAGTTTCCCTTTCGGATTGGCGGTCACTGAAATTCCATTTTCCAATTAACCTGAATCCCAATTCATTGATTTCGGAAACCTCATTGCTCCCCATTCTGATAAACAGCAATGAGCCTATGAAAAGTATCAGGAGCAGGATGATTTGTTTTTGGGTTATGTTCCGAATCAATTTCATGTAAATACTTTTAATCCAAACGATAAATCAAATATACTTGAAATTTAGATATTTTGAAAAACAGAATTTAATCTCTTGTAGTATCCAATACAATGGCGAGATTTGTACTTGCGTTCATTACAAAATAATTTCATGAATAAAACAGGTTAATTTTACATTAGAAAAATGCCGTAAGCCTCAGTCCAACAGTAAAATATCTTATTTTCTCTTTGACCGTATCCGAATTGGCTTCCGTATTCATCCCTTCATCATCTTCAATGACCTCGTCATATAGATAGGAAATCTTAGCATTAGAATGGTGGTAATCTACATAAGCCGATAGCCCCAGTTCGGGATTGAATTTATAGGTCAATGCAGCACCGGTACTGAAACGAAAAGCTCTGGAAGGACGGTATTCAGCCACCACTAATTCTCCGTTGGGTGCTTCTTCTTCATCTAATTGGTCAATCAAATCTCCTTTGACAAGCACCTTTCCGTGGGCGGGAAATGAATAGCCGCCGGTCGCTTTCAGCATCAGTAGCCAGTCATCGGAAAAATGATGGGCATAATAAGGGCCTAAATCCACATTCAAAAACCCAAGTGATTCCGTTATGATGTCCATGCTTCCTAATTCAGGATCATCAAAATCAAAATGCAAAGGCTTCACGGTAAAACTTGAAAATCCGAAACTTCCGCCGATTCCCCAGTTTTTTGAAAAGAAATATGCCCCTTCCAATCCCATTTCCAAACCGGTCTCCTTGTCATCGTCCAATTCCGATTCTTTCAGAAAGTTGGTAACCGAAAGTGCGGCACCAGCTTTGAGTGCGATGAATGAAGGATGTCCATTGTGATTTTCAATTTTAGAAAGCAATCCGATGTTGTCGCCTTCATTTTTATAAAATTTATTGACAAAGAAATATCCCAGTTCCGTGGAAATTATCCCAATTCCCGCACCCGCCAATACATCGGAAATCCAATGTCGGTTGTTGAGACCGCGTCCCAAACCGGTAATCGTGGCAACGGAATAACCTCCGATGCTGTATGCCGGGCTTACCAAACCATATTCCTTGTGTAGGAAAGTGGCGTTCATAAAGGAATTGCTCGTATGCCCAGACGGAAAAGAATTGCGGGATGAACCGTCCGGCCGTTCTACCTTGGCGGTGTATTTTATTGAATTTACAATTGCTCCCATGATCAAAAGACTTGCGCCATAAGAAATTGCTGTCCGCCCCAAATTGTTCCGCCCTTTGATGCCGGCAGCTTTTAAACCGAAAGTAGCCACAGCCGGAGAATATTGAAGATAATCGTCATAATGATGTCTGAAAGTCGGGATATAGCGGTTGCGGATTTCACGGATATGTTCGCGTTCACCCCACGTTGCACCCGCAGCTGCGAAAAGTATGACAGGAGCAATGGATTTTTTTACCAATGGCTTTTGGAAAAATCCCTGATTCCCGTCCATAGGTAGATCAAGCTTAAAATCCTTAACACTGTCATTTATCGGCGTCAGACTGAATTTTGAATAAGCTACGGGGATGCTGTCCAAGCTGATGCTGTCATTTACCTGCGCATTCGCAGATGTAAGTAGCATAACCAATATACAATAGAAGTTTTTCTTCATTTCGGATAAATATTGTCAATCAAAGTTTAACAAATTTAACAAAAAAACAAAAGCCGATAAGGAATTACAATTTCGGAATGGCAGCAATCAGTTCGCGGGTATATTCTGTGGATGGATTGGCATAAATTTCATCAGCGTCGCCCAATTCTCTTTGTTCGCCTTGCTGTAAGACGAGCAATTGATCACTCATGTATTTGACGACCGACAAATCATGAGAAATAAAAATGTAAGTCAGTCCGAATTCTTCTTTCAAATCATTCAGGATATTCAGTACTTGTGCCTGTACGGAAACATCCAACGCAGAAACGCTTTCATCGCAAATCACAAATTTCGGTTTCAATGCCAATGCTCTTGCAATGCCAATCCGCTGCCGTTGACCACCCGAAAATTCATGCGGATATTTTTTTAAATCAGCTTCGGACAAGCCGACTTTTCCCAACAGTTCAACAGCTCTTTTCATTCGCTCAGCCTTATTGTTTCCTATTTGATGCACTTTCATGGGGGTAGTGATAATCTCTCCGACATTCATCCGCGGATTCAGGCTTGAATAGGGATCCTGAAAGATAATCTGGATTTCTTTTCGCAATTTCCGGATTTCACTTTTAGACATTTGAACAATGTCTTTTCCTCCATAAAGAATTTCACCGGCGGTTGGTTTCTCTAATAATAAGATGGCTCGGCTCAAGGTCGTTTTTCCGCTGCCCGATTCTCCGACCAATCCCAAAGTTTCACCGGGATAAACTTTGAAACTTACCTCTTCCACCGCCTTGACGGAAATCTCTTCTTTCCCGAAAACAGTAGGGCGGGAGTAGAAATACTTGGAAAGATTCCGTACTTCTAACAGCGGAGGTTCGTTGTAAATTTTCTCGTGGAACTTCCGGCGTGCTTCGTCTTTGTAAATTTCAGATTGATAATCTGAATCCCCTAAAAAATCCGCTATGGTCGGCAACCTTTTATAGCGAAAATCCAAAGTCGGTCGGCAGGCGATTAATCCTTTGGTGTAATTTTCTTTCGGATAATTAAAAATCTCATTGACACTGCCTTGCTCCACAATTTCTCCCTGATACATTACCACCACTTCTTCACAGATCTCTGCGATTACTCCCAAATCATGGGAAATGAAAATGCAGCTCAAACCATTGTCTTTCTGCAATTTTTTAATAAGGTTCAAAATGGTTTTTTGCACGGTGACATCTAATGCGGTAGTCGGTTCATCAGCAATCAGGATTTTAGGATGACAGCTGATGGCCATGGCAATCATCACACGTTGCCGTTGTCCGCCCGAAAGTTGGTGCGGATATGAACGATAAATGCGATTGGGGTCGGGTAACAAGACTTCTTCAAAAAGTGAAATTACTCTTTTTTTGGCATCGGTTTTAGTAAGTTTCAGGTGCAGTCGGATGGCTTCTTCAACTTGTTCTCCACAGCGAATTCCAGGATTGAGTGAAGTCATTGGCTCTTGGAAAATCATACTGATTTCATTGCCACGAAAATGCCGCAATTGTTCGTTCTTTAATTTCAGTAAATCTGTGGTACTATCCGAATGAAAGTTAATCTGACTTTCTTTCGGAATCCTTGCTGATTTGGGCAATAATCCCATAATAGCCAAGGATGTAATTGACTTTCCGGAACCGGATTCTCCCACAATGCCGATGGTCTTGCCTTTTGGAACACGGAAACTGATATCTTTCAGGATTTCCTTGTCACCAAAGGATAGCGATAGGTTTTTGATTTCAAGAACAGTTGCATCCAAGGTTTTTGATTTATTTACAAATTAAGGAAACAAAATTGAATTTCACATCAAAAGGATTAAGAATGCCATGAAACCGAGATTTAATTGGCTCAAATTTTTTATTGCTTTCAGAAAATCAATATTTTTTGATTAATTCAGGAATGGTTTTTCAAATATTGTTGAATTTTGTGGCATTAATCTGAATACAAACTGTAATGGATAAATTACTTAAACTTGAAGAAATCGGGCAATTCCTTTTATCAATAGCCCTTTTCAGCTTGTTGGATTACCAATGGTGGATTTTTCTCTTATTGATATTTTTGCCGGACATTTCTATGGTTGGTTATTTGTTTAACACTAAAATCGGGGCAATATTTTATAATGTTTTTCACCATAAATTCATAGGTATATCGCTTATGATTGTTGGATATTTCGGAAAAATGGATCTGATAACTTTGGCGGGGATAATTCTATTTGGGCATGCTGCGATGGACAGGATTTTTAACTATGGTCTCAAATTCAATGACAGCTTTCATCACACGCACTTAGGATGGATCGGCGGAAAGACAAAACCCCAAAAGTAAATAAAAAAGACAACCCATTCCATTGATGAGTGCGAATTACTTGAATTCATCCAAAATGGTATTGGAATTATTTTTTTATTCATCTTCATGTCTCTCAACTTCTTAATGGTTATATTCCATTCACCATAAAGGCATTAAGAAAATTAAGGATTTCATTAAGTAAAATTATTATTCTTTCTTTTAATAAACTTAATGCATCTTAATTTCTTAATGGTTTTAATTCTTTTTACCATTATGGCATTAAGAAAATTAAGGCTTTTCATGAAGCAAAACTAACTGTTCATTTTTTATTCATCTTCATGTCTCTTAATTTCTTAATGGTTTTAATTATTCCGGCAAATCCCTGAAATACTCATTCACAAATGGTTTCATGGACTTAGAAATATTATCTGTATAAAAATTTATCAATAAACCTTGTGGCTTTTCCAATAACTTCATATAAGTCAACAATTGTGCTTCGTGTACCGGAAGCGTGTTCTCAACTGCTTTCAACTCAACAACCACACAATTATTTACCAATAAATCCAATCTTAAATCGGTGTCAAAAACCAATTCGTCATAAACAACCGGAACAACCAATTGCTGCAAAACATGAAATCCATTCTTTTGCAATTCATATTTCAGACATTTTTCATAAACACTCTCCAACAAGCCGGGACCCATTGTTTTGTGAACTTTTATGGCACAACCAGTAATGTCATAAGATAATTGAGTAACTTCTTTCTTCGTCATAATCATTTATTTTAATAATCTTCATGTCCCTTAACTTCTTAATGGCTCTATTCTATTCACCATTAAGGCATTAAGAAAATTAAGGATTTTCATGAAGTAAAACTAATTTTTATTTCTTTTATCCATCTTCATGTCCCTTAACTTCTTAATGGTTTAAATTCTTTTTACCATTAATGCATTAAGAAAATTAAGGATTTTCATTAAGTTTATTTCCAATCCTATCAATCTTGTCAATCTTCTCAATCTTCATGTCTCTTAACTTCTTCATGGTTTAAAAACTTTCCCACACAACTTTTGTGTCCGATTTTGTACATTTACTGTCCGAAAACGAACACTCCGAATTTTAACTCAATTTCATTTTTGTTAGTATTCAGCCCTTTATAGCTTCCTAATTCAGTGGCATAGTTTTCACTCGTAAATAATTGAAAATTAGTTATGAATGGATACGAAAGTTCAAAATAAAAAATCAAAATACAAAATAATTATTCCGGTTGCGATTTTTGCGTTGATTTTAGTCGGATTGTTGTTTTCATCGCTTTTCAGAAAGAAAACCCTGAATGTGGATGCTTCTCGCATAAGTATTCGTGAGGTTGTCGAAGGTAAATTCGATGATATTATCATCCTAAACGGCAAAATAGAACCCTTAAATTCAATTTTGCTCAATGTGGTGGAAGGCGGTGCTGTTCAAGAAATTTTTGCAGAAGACGGCAGCATGGTGCAAAAAGGTGAACCACTGATGCGGATTTACAACCCGAATTCCGAATTGAGTTATTTGCAACAAGAAACCGCCATTGTCGAACAAATCAACAATCTAAAAAACCTGAAAATCAGTTTGACCAATCAGGAATTGGAGTTGGAAAAAGAATTGATTTTAATACAACATGATTATATCGATGCCGAACAACAATATAATTTGGACGAAAAACTCTATGCTGCTGAAATTTTACCGGAAAAAGATTACAAAAAATCCAAGGAAAATTATGACTATCAATCCAAAAGAAAAAATGTAATCCAAACCAGTGTACAAAAGGAAAAACAAGCGAGGGCAGTGCAAATCAATTCCATCAATGACGCACTCAATCAAATGGAAAGAAATCTCGATATTTTGAGAAACAACAAACAGAATTTCATTGTACTCGCTTCAGCTTCAGGGCGTTTGTCTTCCTTTAATCCGACTTTGGGACAGCATATCAACGCCGGCGAAAGCGTAGGTAAAATCGATATTATGGACGGATATAAGTTGGTAGCAAAAGTCGATGAATACTATATTTCTCGTTTAGAACCCGCCCAAGAAGGAACAATTGAATCCAATGGAAAAACTTATGGGGTTTTGATTTCCAAAGTGTTGCCCGAAGTCAAAGACGGTCAGTTTCAGGTGGATTTGGTTTTCAAAAACGAATTTCCCGAAAACCTGAGAATGGGGATGTCGTTCAGTGTGAAATTATTTCTTTCGGAAAGTTCGGAAAGTTTACTGATTCCGAAGGGTTCGTTCTATCAGGAAACCGCCGGAAAATGGATTTTTGTTTTGGAAAATAATAAAAAGGCAGTGAGAAAAGAAATCCAAACCGGAAGAGAAAACCCTGTTTATTACGAAGTTATCAGCGGATTGAAAGCAGGCGATCAAGTGATTACTTCTTCTTATGATGATTATAAGGATATTGAAGTGTTGAATTTGGATTGATGAATAGCAGGTATTTTCAAATCGAATCGTCATACTGACCTTGTCGAAGTGTAAAAAACCATTAAGAAGTTAAGAAACATTAAGAATGATTACAAAAAAACAATAAAAATGATAAAAACAGAAAACCTTACGAAAGTATATCGCACCGAAGAAGTAGAAACACGGGCATTGAACAATGTGGGCCTTCACATCAAAAAAGGCGAATTTGTTTCCATTATGGGTCCTTCCGGTTGTGGGAAATCCACCTTGCTCAATATTCTGGGCTTATTGGACAATATCACTTCCGGAAGCTACCTTTTTGATGGACAGGAAATGGGAAAACTCAAAGAAAACGGACGATCCAAAATCAGAAAACAAAACATCGGTTTTATCTTTCAGAATTTCAATCTGATAGATGAACTGACGGTTTATGAAAACATTGAATTGCCACTGATTTACAACGGAATCGGCTCATCTGAAAGGAAAGAAAAAGTCAAAGAAATTCTCGACCGGATGAATATTTCGCACCGTTCCAAACATTTTCCGCAACAGCTTTCGGGTGGACAACAGCAAAGGGTCGCCGTGGCAAGAGCCCTGGTTACCGAACCCAAATTGATTCTCGCCGATGAACCGACTGGAAATTTGGACAGCAAAAACGGAAATGAAGTCATGGAGTTGCTCACCGATTTACACGCCAAAGGTTCGACCATCGTGATGGTTACGCATTCGGCGCACGATGCCTCTTTTTCGCAAAGAACCATCGAACTCAAAGACGGCGAAATCATCGCAGAACACACCAATAAAAGAGAAGTTACAATTGGTTAAATCCCGGTCTATCCAAAGCGCAAGTCTTTAATAGTGAAAGGATTATAACCATTAAGAATGATGGGATTGAGAAAGATTGAGAAAGATTGAGAAAGATTGAGAAAGATTGAAGAAGATTGAAAATAAACTTAATGAAAACCTTAATTCCCTTCATGCCTTAATGGTGAAAAAAAAATTAAAACCATGAAGAAGTTAAGGGACATGAAGATTGATAAAATAAAATAGCTTAAAACAATGATACAGAACTGGATAAAGGTTGCATTCAGAAATTTCGCCAAAAACAAATTAGCGACTTTCATCAATATATTTGGATTGACCATTGGCTTGGTCGGTTTGATTCTGACGATTCTTTATCAGTATGACCAGTTCAGCTACGACCGATGGATTCCTGAGAAAGACAGAATTTTCGCCGTAGGTCATGTTTTTGATGAGGACAAAGATGTTTGGGGTGTTTCCAATCCACAAATGGAAAAAGCCAAAGCCAATATTTCTGAAATCGAAGAAATCTTATTGGTCAGCGCCATGGGCTATGAAGATGCGATGGTCAAGGTAGAAGACCGAAATGTTCAATCGGTAAAAACAATCAATGCCACCAAAAACTTTTTTGAATTTTATCCATTTGATTTTATAGAAGGAAACACCAAAAATGTCTTGAATGCAGACAATTATATTGCGGTTTCCGAACAATTTGCACAAAAATTATTTGACGAAGAGAATGCAATGGGCAAAACCGTTCAAATCGGTGACAATGCGTATGTGATTCATGGCGTTTACAGATTGGACAAGAAAGCGAGTATCATGCCCGAAATCGTGATTCCGTTTAAGAAATTGGATGATTATTGGGGAAATTATACCTACAACGGTTACATCAAAACCAAACAACCAATGACCGCTTCGGCAATCAAACAAAAATTCGATGATGCCGTCTGGAAAGAAGAATTGAATAAAGAAGCCAAAGAAGAAGGAATGACTCCGGAAGAGTACTTGAAAATTTATCCTTTTGAAGCCTTATTTGTGCCTATCGAAAACAGCCGATTTGATTTGATCAATTCCGTTACTCACTTTGAACCCTACGGCAATCGTTCCATCATGAAAATCATGTTTGGAATTTCAATTTTGATTCTGATGATATCCGTAGTGAATTTCATCAATCTTTCATTGGCGGGAGCCATCAGAAGAGCCAAAGAAGTCGGGGTAAGAAAATCGGTAGGCGCAGAGCAAAAAGACATTGTTTTTCAGAGCTTGTTTGAAACTTTTATTTTGACTGTTTTTTCTTGTTTTCTCGCATTGGTGTTGATTGAATTGATCCTGCCCTATTTCAATCAATTTATGAAAACCGAAATTACAATCAATTACGCTTTGTTTTTGGTTCAGGTTTTATTGATTGTTATCGGAACGACTTTATTGACCGGAATCATTCCGGCATTTTATATTTCAAAATTTAAAACCATTGAAGTTTTGAAAGGCAGTTTTTCACGCAGTACACGCGGGATTTATCTCAGAAATACGATGCTCGGACTTCAGTTCATGATTGCTTCTTTCTTCTTTATCGGCAGCTTGATTGTCTATTTTCAAATTTCTTATTTGAATAAATTGGATTTGGGATTTGACAAACAACAAATTCTGGTGCTCAATTTCAATAGAGGTACCGATAAGCCTTTTCAAGATTATTCGGCTGTGAAAACTTATTTACAAAATCTAAAAGGCGTAACGGCGGTGAACAGCGTGCGCCCATTGGTTGGAACTGAAACTGGATATTCAACGACTGAAATCAAATATCAAGACAAAAAAGTAGTAAATATCTTGTACAACAGCATTGATTTCGGTTATCCCGAAATGATGGGCATGAAACTGCTGAAAGGTAGATTTTTATCTGAAAAATACGCTTCGGACACCATTAACAACATTGTGATAAATGAAACAATGGCAAAGGAATTAGGGATTTATGACGACCCGATTCATAAGAAATTAAACAATGATATAACCGTAGTCGGAATGGTGAAGGACTATCATATTTTTGATGCTTTCTCACCGATTCAACCCGCTTTTATGCAACATTGGAAATCCTTTGAAAATAACATGATTTACAATATGGGCAATGTCGTCATTAAATTTCAACCGGAACATTTGGACGAAATTCTTCAAAACTTAGAAAAGTATTGGCCGGAAAATGTGGTGAAAAACCAGCCTTTTTCTTATTCCTTTTTGGATAAAAACTTTGAAAAAACCTACGAACAATATGTCCGTCAACAGCATATTTTCGGAATTATGACCGGAATTGTCATTCTGATTGCGCTCTTGGGATTGTATGCATTGTCATCTTTTATTATTGAACAAAGACTCAAAGAAATCGCCATCAGAAAAACACTTGGTGCCAAATCTCAAGATATTATCGGAAGATTCGCGAAGCCTTATTTACTGATTGGAGCTTCTTCTATTTTACTCAGTTTTCCTTTGGTGGTTTATTTTGGAAACGAGTGGTTGCAGGATTTTGCCTTTCGTGTTTCCATGCCTTGGTTGGCGTTTGTAATTTGTTTTTTCGTTTTGTTGATGCTCTCATTTTTGGTCGTCAGCATCAAGGCATGGGCAGCAACGAGAATTGATTTGGTCAAATATCTGAAATATGAGTAAAAACCATGAAGATTGATAGGATTGAGAAAGATTGAAGAAGATTGAAAAGATTGAAATTAAACTTAATGAAAACTCTTAATTCTCTTAATGCCTTAATGGTGAAAAGAAAGAAAACCATTAAGAAGTTAAGAAACATGAAGATTGATAGAATTGAAAATAAACTTAATGAAAACTCTTAATTCCCTTCATGCCTTAATGGTGAAAAAAAACATTAAGAATGACAAAATTTAAAAGAATAAAACAATGATAACCAATTGGATAAAAATAGCCTTTCGTTCTTACCGTAAGAATCTGCTTTTTACGATTATCAATATCTTAGGTTTGACTATGGGAATGGTCGGAATCATCTTGGTAACGCTTTATTGGAACGATGAATTGAGCTACAACCAATGGAACCCAAACAAAGAAGAGGTTTATTCGGTGGCACACGAAATTGAAATGGCAGGCAGAAAAACCTATCAGACGATGTCAACCGTTCCCTTAGGACCCGCCGTAAAGGAAACATTTCCCGAGGTAACAGATTTTATGGCATCCCGCACCTTTCCCATTTCAAGATTGATCAAAACCGAAGAGAAATCTGTCTTCAAAGACGGAATACTTCCAACCACACCAAATTTCTTCCAATTCTTTCCCTTCGAATTCTTATACGGTTCCGCTGAAAATGCGATAAAAGATATTCAAAGCATTGCCATATCGGAAGACTGGATGAAAGAGCTGTATGGAACTGAAAATCCGGTTGGCAAAAAATTGACGATTGATGGAAATGAATACTTCATCAGAGGCGTTTATCGGATTCCTGGTGCTTCTTCTGTCGCTCCAGAAGCTGTAGTGAATATGGACTGGAACAAGCAAATGAAAGAATACGGTGACAATGGCGGGATTTTTATGTTCAGCATCTTCTTAAAAATAAAACCGGGAACGAATATTCGCAATCTGGAGCAAAAAATTACCGATCAAATCGTTTTTAAACAATCGATTGAGGTATTTGCCAAAATAAGAAATATTTCAGCAAAAGAATACATTGAAAATGAAGGAGATTACAAAGTAGCTTTGGACAAACTCTCGGATATGCGGCTTTTTGCCAAAGGAAATGGCGGAGCCGGAGCTGTGAAAGGTGATTTGCAGATTCTCTACATCCTTACCGGGCTTTCTGTCCTGATTTTAATCCTTTCCGCCTTTAATTATATCAATCTTACCACTGCTTCTTCTCTGAAAAGAGCAAAAGAAGTCGGTATCAGAAAGGCATTGGGGAGTTCGCGTTCGAGGCTGATTCTTCAATTTGTTTTTGAAAATTTTATTTTATGTGCTTTTTCTTTGCTGTTGGCAATGGCAGTAGCCGAAATTATTCTTCCCTATTTCAATGAATATTTCAAAACAGAATTAAAATTTAGTGGCAGCCGTATTTATGTCGGTTTATTCCTGATTCTTCTGTCAGTTGTCTTACTTTCCGGGCTGATTCCTTCTCTTTATCTGTCAAAATTTAAACCCTTAAAAGTTTTGAAAGGAAATTTCTCAAGAAGTTCCACCGGAATTTGGTTTCGGAATATCATTCTGGGGTTGCAATTTGTTATTTCGGCGTTTTTTCTCATCAGCGGAATGGTGATGTACAAACAGGTGAAATATATGATGAAAAAAGATTTGGGCTTCATAGGCGATCAAGTGGTAGCTGTTCCGATTTATGATGTAGATGAACCGGAACAATTTCCAAAATATCAATTGATTAAACAGGAATTTACTAAAATAAAGGGGGTGAAGGAAATCAGCAGTGGCTTGCAAGTTCCGCGAATGTATGCCTATATGGGCGGACATGCGACCTACAACAAAACCGGGGAAAAAATTGATCTGGCGCTTATGGGTGCAATGGATTATAATTTTCCGCATATATTGAATCTCAAAATATTAGAAGGTCGGAATCTTTCACCCGAATTGGCTTCAGATTCAATTTCAAATATCCTTGTCAATGAAACCTTGGTCAAACAACTTAAGATTCAAAACCCGATAGGTGAGGAAATTTTTTATGGTCCGGATGAAAAAAACCACAAGATTGTAGGAGTGATAAAAGACTATATCGTGGACGGATTTCAAAGTGAAGTAATGCCCACCGTTTACTTCCACTGGAACACGATTCCGTTTACCAAACAACAGATGCAAAGGGTTTTGTTCAAAATCGATCCTGAAGAAACCAAAGAAGCATTGGCTGAAATTGAGAAAAGATGGAAAGAAGAAATCATAACGGATGGTTATCCGTTTAAATACGATTTTGTGGACGAGGCGTTTGCGAAATCTTATGAAAAATATCAAAATCAACAGCGAATGTTCAGCACGCTGACTTTTGTGGCGATTGGCATCGCTTTATTGGGGCTTTTCGGGTTGATTACATTTGTCATTGAACAAAGAATGAGAGAAATTTCTGTCAGAAAAGTACTTGGTGCCTCATCTGTAAACTTAATCCGCCTAATCGGTAAAGAATATCTCATTATTGGGTTGATTTCAACATTGATAACCATCCCGTTAACTTGGTATTTTATGCAAAAATGGTTAGAAGATTTCGTGTATCGGATTGATATGCCAACACTTCCTTATGTAATAGGTGTGATTTCTATATTGATTTTAACATTGATAATCATCGGAATCTGTGTGAAATACGCCATGAAAGTCAGTCCGGTGAAATACCTGAAATATGAGTAAATATTGAAAGATTGAAATTAAACTTAATGAAAACTCTTAATTTTCTTAATGCCTTAATGGTGAAAAGAAATTAAAACCATGAAGAAGTTAAGGAACATGAAGATTGACAAAATTTAAAGAATAAAACAATGATATATAACTGGATTAAAACTGCTTTTAGGAATTTCTCCAAAAATAAATTGGCCGCTTTCATCAATATCTTCGGATTGACGCTGGGCTTGGTCGGTGTGATTCTAACGATTTTGTATTGGAAAGATGAGTTGAGTTTCAACCAATGGAATCCGGAACGAAATCAGATCTATCAGGTCGTTCACGATATGGGCGATGAAATTTGGTCAACCGCCACCATTCCGGAAGGACCAAAAATGAAAGAAACTTTCCCTGAAATACAGGACTTTTTATACTTAGACTGGCAGGATAGTGAATTGGTTCAAACTCAAGGCAAAAGTTATTATATGGACGGACTCATGCCGGCTTCGTCCAATTTTTTTGAATTTTTTCCTTTCGAGTTTATTGAGGGTTCCGCTCAAAATGTATTGACCGATTTACAAAGTATTGCCATCTCCGAAAAATGGGCAAAAACCCTTTATGGTGATGGTCAGGCTTTGGGAAAAACCATTCGAATTTTGGACAAAGAATATGTTGTAAAGGGCGTTTATAACAACCAAGTAAGTTCATCTGAAAAGCCTGATGCCGTAATCCCCATCGACTGGAATAATCTGTGGGAAAGAAGCGGAACCCAGTGGGGAAATTATTCTTACACTTTGTATGTGAAAATTCCGGACGGAAGTTTTAATCAGGATTTGGTCAAACGAATCAACCATGAAGTGGTTTATGTTAGTCAAACATTGCCCAATTCAAAAAGCGAAGGCATCAGCGTAGAAGAATACGAAAGCAAATACGGAAAAACAGAAATTCTATTTGACAAACTCAGCGAAATGCGGCTTTTTGCGACAGGCGATGGTGGAACCATGAGAAAAGGAAATCTATCGCTGCTCTATATCATGAGCGGTTTGGCGTTCGTGATTTTACTGCTTTCCTGTGTGAATTTCATCAATCTTACCACCGCCAATTCCATCAAAAGGGCAAAAGAAGTCGGCGTGCGAAAAACATTGGGAGCACAAAGAAAAAACCTGATACTTCAATTCATGTTGGAAAGCTTTGCACTTTGTTCGTTTTCATTGCTTCTGGCTTTGGCATTGGCAGAAATTATATTGCCTTATTTCAATTCCTATCTGAACAAAAATATGGAACTAAACTTCGGCTCCATATTCATTTATATCTCTGTTTCCCTTTTGTTTACCGTTTTACTTTCGGGCTTGATTCCTGCCCTTTATTTGTCCAAATTTCAACCCTTGAAAGTTTTGAAAGGCAATTTTTCGAGAAGCAAATCCGGAACTTTGGTACGCGACACCCTGATGGGTTTTCAGTTTTTGATTTCTGCATTTTTTTTGATGGGCGGTTTGGTGATTTATCTTCAAGTGAATTATATGATGACCCGCGATTTGGGATTCAATGCCGACCAAACACTTGTGGTCTATATGAATGATTACAAAGGAGATAAACGATTTCAACGGTATGAATTGCTCCAACAGAATTTTAAGAACATCGACGGAATCGAAACAATTTCTTCTGCAATGCGTATCCCCGGCAGTCTCAACAGCAATACTTCCAATTTGAATTATTTGGACAAATCCATTCAGGCGGCAAGTGCTGCCATGGAATTTAATTATTTGGATGTGTTGAATGTCAAAATATTGGAAGGCAGAAATTTGTCACCCGAAATTTCATCGGATACCATCCGAAATGTGTTGGTCAATGAAACTTTGGTAAAAGAATTGGGGTTGGAAAATCCATTGGAAACCGAAATTCAGTCGGGAATGAGTGAAGAAAAATTTAAGATAGTGGGCATTGTGGAGGATTTTTTCATCGAAGGATTTGACCGAAAAATCAAACCCACTCTATTCTTTCATTGGAAAACAGTGGATTGGCAGAAATTCAATTTCAATTCGGTGCTTTTCAAAATCAAACCCGAAAAAACAGAATCCGTATTAAATGAAATCGAAAAAAGATGGAAAACCGAAGTCGAACCGGGCTATCCGTTTCAATATAATTTTGTGGACCAGCAATTTGCACGGACTTTTGAGCAATACAAAAAACAGAAAAATTTATTTTTTATACTGACGGTAGTTGTCGTCGCAATTGCTTTGCTCGGCTTATTTGGATTGGTTTCTTTTATCATCGAACAAAGAATGCGTGAAATTTCGATTCGCAAAGTTTTGGGAGCTTCTCAAAGCGATTTGGTCAAAATGTTTAGCAAAAAATACTTGCTGATTGCTGCAATATCGATTTTCTGCAGCATTCCAATTTCTTATTATTTGATGCAAAAATGGTTGGACAATTTTGTGTATCGAATCGAAATGCCGTGGTGGCCGTTTTTATTGGGTTTTGTCGTATTGATTTTATTGGCGCTTCTGGTGGTGGTCATCCGCACGCTGAATGCGACCAAAACAAATCCGGTGAAATACTTGAAATATGAGTGAAAACCATTAAGAAGTTAAGGAACATGTAGATTGATAGGATTGAAAATAAACTTAATGAAAACCTTAATTCTCTAAATGCCTTAATGTTGAAAAAAAAATTTAAAACCATGAAGAAGTTAAGGGACATGAAGATTGAATGGATTGAAAAAGATTGAAATTAAACTTAATGAAAACTCTTAATTCTCTAAATGCCTTAATGTTGAAAAAAAATTTAAAACCATGAAGAAGTTAAGGAACATTAAGATTGATAGGATTGAAAGATTGAAAATAAACTTAATGAAAACCTTAATTTACTTCATGCCTTAATGGTGAAAAAACTAAAACCATGAAGAAGTTAAGGAACATGAAGATTGATAGATTGAATGGATTGAAAAAGATTGAAATTAAACTTAATGAAAACTCTTAATTCCCTTCATGCCTTAATGGTTAAAAAAATAAAACCATGAAGAAGTTAATAAAAATTAAGATTGAAAATTTTAGAGAATGAAAAAAATAATTACAATAATTTATATAATAGTCGGTTACGGATTAAATGCTCAACAAAAAACTTGGTCGTTGAGCGATTGTTTGAACTATGCTTTGGAAAATGATTTTTTGCTCAAAGAAACCAAACTGAATTCGGAGATTGCCGACCAACAAATCACGGCTGCCTACGGAAATCTTTTGCCCAACGCCCATCTGTACGCCGACCATCAATACAACTTTGGTTCGGTCATCGATCCGACAACCAATGCACGGGTGAGTTCCGACATTCGTTCCAATTCGTTCAGTTTCTCGTCCAATATTTCGCTTTTTAATTGGGAAAATTTCGTTCGAATCAAATCGACCAAATTGCAAAAGGAAAAAGCAAAATACGATTTGGAAATCAAAAAAAACGAATTGATTATCCAAATTGTACAAGCCTTTTATCAACTTATGTATGATGAAGAGCAATTGAAATTACTTGAAAAACACAAAGAAAATAATCTCAAAAACTTAGTGCGTGTAGAAACCGAAGTGGAATTGGGCAACAAGGCCAAAAGTGATTTGTACGAAATGCAAGCAAGCCTCGCCAATGACGACCAAAACATCGTTGCAGCAGAAAATTCGGTTCGTCTTTCAAAATTAAATTTAATGAATTTATTGAACCTCAAAGAAGCGGTGAATTTTGTTTCATTTGATTATTTATCCACTGAATTACCGCTTCAATCCTTGGATTTGCTCTATGAAACCGGATTGCAAACTCGACCTGAAATCAAGGCAGCTGAGTTGCAAAATTTGATTTCTGAAAATGCAATCAAAGCAGAAAAAAGTCGGTATTTGCCTACTTTGAACGGAAATTATTCGCTTTCGAGCTTTTATGTAGATGTTGAATCGGCTTCTTTAAGCGACCAAATCCGAAATAACAAAAATCATTATTTGGGCGTTTCATTGAACATTCCGGTTTTTAACCGTTTGCAAACGCGTACTGCGGTTCAGCAATCAAAAATCGAATCAGAACAAGCGAAACTACAAAATGAACAACAAAAACAAGCCTATTACAAAGCCTTGAGCCAAGTGTATACCCAAGCATTGAATGCTTATGAAACATGGAAATCTGCCGAGAAAAATGCCATTGCCCAACAAAAATCCTTTGAAAGAACCGAAGAAAAATTCCGGCAAGGAATGATCGATGCTTATGGATTTTTCGCCGCAAGAAACAACTTACTCAGTGCGCAAACCACTTTGCTTCAAGCCAAATTTACATTTCAATACGAAAACGCTTTGTTGCATTGGTATGTGACGAATGAAGTGAAGTTTTAACGGGATCTTTGAAAAGTTAAGCAGTCGGTTCAGGAATTCTTTTGCAAATTTGTTCCTTATGGGAAAGTATATTTCTGTTATTCTGATTCTTGGATTTTCCTTTTGGGTTTCGGCTCAGGAAAATATCACGAAAATCAATGATTATATGTCATTGAAAAAGACCGAAAAGGGTTTTGTGTTTTTGAGTGATTCGGGCAAAACTTCCAAAGAATATAACTTTGTATATCCGCAAAAAGAAGGTTTTTTTGAAACGGTCATTGTGTTTCCCATCGATCCGAATGATTCCATTATCAGATACGAGCACCCTTACGGAGAGGATGTCGGAATCCCCAATTCGAGCAGACATTTGTACCATATTTTGGAAATTATGAAGAGTTTGGAGATTACAGATGATGACTTTTTAACGGGTGGTTATGGGGAAGAATATGTTTTGAGAGATTATTTGAGAAGAGGGTTTATTCCCGATTTTGGTTATGCTCGGCGGGGTGATAAATTTGCCTTGGTTACCAAATACGGCGATTTTTTAACAGATTTCAAATACAACGAACCTTTTTGGGAGGACGGAAAAGCATTATTGAACACCTATTTTGACAAAAACCGGAAGGTGACTACCGTTTTGGATAAATTCACCGGAAAGGAAGTAATCGCCACCACGGACAGTTTGCTCAGCTATTGGAATCCGGAAAATTATTTGATTAAGACCAAAAAAAATGAATATTTCCTAACTTATGATTCAAAGGTTTATAAGGTTCCGGAAATTTGGCGCTATGTTGTAAATCCATCCATAGACAGTCAACTTTTTACCTATCGGATTCCCGGAAAAGAAGAGCGAGGTTTTATCAATTTCGAAGGTCAAAAGATTGTCCCTGAGGCTGAAATCACTCCTTTCACCAATTTTTATAAAGGACATTGTATCGTTTGGGAAACTCAAAAATCCGAACAAGAATACGATTATTACGGAAGACCTTATCCGCAAAGAATCCGTAAAATCTTAAAAATCATCAATGAAGATTTTGAAACAATAAAGATTTTGGATGAGATTGCCTATATCGGCAATAAATTCAATAAGTACGGTCAAATCATTGTCGAAAGCAAAGAAAGAAGCAACAATAATTTTGTGATTGATTATCAGGGAAATTATATTATTTCGCCATCGTCTTTCGAAAATCGAATCCATCAGGTTTATGAGGGAATTTATGTTCTGACCGACAAATCATTTCCCCAAACAGAAGAAAGCCGGGAACAGGAAAACTATTACAACCAAAAAGGCGAAAAATTAATTAACCCTGAAACCAAAAGAATCACCGGTAATTTTAAATTCAAAGATTCACAAGATGGTAAAGAAAATTATATTTATTCATACGGAATGAAAATGATAACCCTGGATGAAGAGAATAATGTGATTGAATCTTATTATTAAAAAAAGGGTGAAGTGGAGTTGAAATTTGGTAGAGCAATTGGGATCCGGTATTCCAAGAATTTTAGAAGTTTATCCAAAAGAAAGCTTTCGGTTTACAGAGAATTTTCTGAGAATCACATTCCCGTCGAGCAAAATTATAAAAGACAACGAACAAGTCACCACGCAAGTCAAAGACTTATTGAAAGTAATGGTCTCTCAAAAAGCGAAGTCCCGGGCAGAATTACAAAAGCGGTTAAAATTATTGAATAGAGAATATTTCAGGAAGAACTATCTTCAACCTGCCATTAAAGCGGGCTATGTAGAATTGACAGTTCCCAACAAACCCACGAGCAGTAAACAAAAATATTTTTTAACCCTAAAAGGAAAAAAGCTTTTAGAGACATTTTCCGAATGATAAATTATACCATTTCTAATTTTAAAAATACACTGAAGGTTTCAAACCGATTTCAAATAACTCTCGACATTCATCACTGGAAGCAATGCAGATACTTATGGATTTTTCGCCGCAAGAAACAACTTACTCAGTGCGCAAACCACTTTGCTTCAAGCCAAATTTACATTTCAATACGAAAACACTTTGTTGCATTGGTATGTGACGAATGAAGTGAAGTTTTGAAGTTGGAAATCAGTTCTAAAAAAAACAAGCATTTTGTCTATTATCCTTGAAAATTGAATTAGATTTTAGAGAAAACCACCTTGAGTGCTTCTAAGTTTTTCTTTTCGCTGCCGATGAAAATTCTGTCATTCAGGATGATGACCGGGCGTTTCAGGAAAGTATAATCATTCAAAATATAATGCCGGAAGTCTGATTCATCAAGATTTTCATTTTTCAAATTCAATTCCTTGTATTTTTTGGCACGTCTGGAAAATAAAGCTTCATAAGAACCGGTCAGATTTTTCATTTCTTCCAATTGTCCGGATGTAATAGGTTGGGATTTAATCTCTTGCTTCTCAAAATCAGAGAAATCGAACTGATCAATAATTCGTCGGCAGGTATCACAAGTCTGCAAAAAATAGATTTTTTTCATGGGTTAAATTTAAGGATAAATTACCTTCCCGGTAAAAAGCTGTTCAATCTCAATGACCGGCGGCACATTTTTCAAAACTAAATTGCCGGTACTCGCTAATTTCCCACTGATTTTATTGCGTGGAAACACAATCATATCATTTGTACTGCGGTGGTAAACAGTGATTTCATCCGATTGTAAATCGCCGGCATCCAAGCGGCCATCGCCCCCCCAAAACCGGACATCCATCAGCTTGGTCTTTCCTTTAATCTTATATACAGAACCAGCATTGTCATTGATTTTCAAGACTTGATTATTGATTTCCATTTCAAAAGCCGATGAGGGGGTATTCATCACGATTCCTGATTCCAACAAAAGTTCCGGAAAAGTTAAAACGCCCTCTGAATGAACCGAGTACTGCGACGATGAATAAATTTTCTCCAAATCCGGCAGGGCAACCATGACTTGTGCGGGATGGTAATTTCTCATCATTTCACAGCCATTGGCATTCGTAATTTTCAGTTCCCCATCCATCACTTCAAAACGGATGTCCTCAATTAGGTTTTCGCCATAAATCACTTTTACAGAAATTTCTTCCGCCTGAGAAACCGTCAGTGCAATGCCTTGAGAAATATTAATCTTAGAAAAAACATCCGTTTCAATCACCTGACTGACAAGCGTTCCCTGTTTTTTGAAGCAATCCGAACCGTTTTCCGAATTACAGCCGAAAAACATGAATACTGAACATAAAATAATTAAGTTTTTCATACGCTTATAATCTGATTCCCAATGAGAAATCTACCACTTCTGCTTTGGATAGATGGGTTTTCAAGCCCATTCCCAAAAAAAGATTTTTATAAAAATTATATTTCAATCCCAAACGCTGATACATCACGGCATTCGCCTTGTAATCATCGTAAACATAAGCTCCCAATTGCGCTTCAAAAGACAATCTTTTCAAAAGCATTTCATAGCCTACAAAAAGGCCAACCCGTTTATAATCTGTATCCGGGCGAATCTCAAATTCAGGATAAGAAACTGCCATCATCTGAATTTCATGTTTTTGCATCATCGACAGAAAAATATCAATCCCCGCCTGAATCGCACTCGAACGATTAATTCTTTTGTCGGCATAAGCTGAAAATGCATAATATGGATACTGTCCGCTGCCAGTGATATGACTTTCCTGAATCCCAAATCTGAGCGCGAAATTATAGCGAATCGGGTCTGAATACGCGGAATCTGATGTTTCTTTTGGTATATAAATTCGCTCATTTTGGTAATCCAAAGTGTATTGCAATCCGATATTCGCACCGACGGTATTCGTGCTGAAATTGGGAGATTTTATGGCACCATTGGAATGATGAATCAAAAACAAACCGGTTCGGAAACCCAATCCTTCCCAAATATTCTCTTGCTGGAAATTGAGCATAAAGAAAGTTGCAGGCATCAGATGTGTGCCGTAAGCAATATTTCGGTAATTTTCTTCTTTGTCGTAAGGATTTGTATTATAAGCAATTCCTTGTCCAATCCGCAATTGCAGATTTCTTTTGAGAAAATAAAAATTATAATGAGCAAAAAGGCCGTACATATCTCCCAAGGTTTCATTTTTGTTGTTTTGAAAATGAAAGGTCAGACCGAAATCGGGATAATTCAATCGGGATTCCCATTCTTCATCCCCAAAGGTTTTCCGGTTGGCCGAGATGAAAACCCCTTCCGGATGAGCGGTGATTAAGTGTAGAATCGCTTGATTATGAGGAATAATACTGCCGTAATAATAATTTACTTCCAAATTAAATTGGGTTTGATTTTTTTGGGCGCAAACAGTTATCCAACCCCAAAGAAAAATTAAAACTAAATAAATCGGCTGCCTCATAAATTTCGACTTCAAAAATAGAGAAATCCGATGGATACCTGCAAAATTTATCCTTTTTGAAGCATTACAAACTGACATTTTATCTCAAAAACGCTTGCGACTTATTTTGCTTTCGTTCTGAAATTCCACTAAATGCATGTGGATGGATGTTTAAATTTCAGCTTATACTTGGAATAACTCAATTTTCAGCAAAAAAGTTTAAATAAAAGTTTGCAAGAATAAAATATCGGTTCTATATTTGCGCACCCTAAAAAGGACATATTCTCCTTGACACAGCCGGTCATACCGCATACATTCGGGATTATCGGAAGCGTTTAAGGAAGTTTAAAATAAAAGAATAATCCTCCTTAGCTCAGTCGGTTAGAGCATCTGACTGTTAATCAGAGGGTCCTTGGTTCGAGCCCAAGAGGAGGAGCAAAAGACAGCTAAATCGGCTGTCTTTTTTATTTATATGCATTGGGTTTATATCATATATTCAACAGAATTGGACACTTATTATGTAGGTGAAACTTCTGATTTAGAGAGGAGGATGGATTGGCATAACCAAAAGGAATTTGCTTATTCTTTTACAGCCAAAGCAAATGATTGGGTTTTGTTTCATCAAATTGAATGTAAAGACATCACGCAAGCAAGAAAAATTGAGAAGTATATCAAGGATATGAAGAGCCGAAAGTATATTGAAAATCTGAAAATCTATCCAGAAATTACGGAAAAACTACTGAAAAGATTTATATAAGAGGGTCCTTGTCCCGAAAGCTTTCGGGACGAGCCCAAGAGGAGGAGCAAAAGACAGCTAAATCGGCTGTCTTTTTTATTTATATGCATTGGGTTTATATCATATATTCAACAGAATTGGACACTTATTATGTAGGTGAAACTTCTGATTTAGAGAGGAGGATGGATTGGCATAACCAAAAGGAATTTGCTTATTCTTTTACAGCCAAAGCAAATGATGAATCAAGATCAAAACTCGTGAATTAGGCAAAAATATTTTTCAATCTAAATAACCCTGCCTTAGTAACGCACTATGGCAGGGTTATTTAGAAATAATATTTGCAATTTAAAAGGCGACTAATTAATAGCCGAACAATTCTTCCAAAGAAAGCTCTTTCACATTTCCCATTTTTTTCACGGCTTCCCAGTCAAGATTTTCTTTATTACCGATTAGTCCGGTATTGAATTTCTTGCCTTTGATATGCTGGTTAAAGAATCTTTCCAAATCATTCATCGTCATTTTTTCCGTTTGATGGTAGATATCACGGTTGATGTCATAGTCGATTCCTCTGTCCTGAAGGCTAAGCCAGTAAAAGAAAATACTCGCCTTGGTATAACGGCTGGTTGCAATTTTTTTCAGTGCAGCCACTTTAGAATTCTGAAACTGATTTTCGGCTTTAGGCATATTGTTCATCAGTTCGTTGAGCGCATTCACAGCTTGCGGCAATTTGTTGGCCTGTGTCCCCACATAGGCATAAACATAGTTGTACTTGTCTTTTTTGCTTGAATTTGCGTAAAAGGTATAAGCAGAATACGCCAAAGACTGGGATTCACGAATTTCCTGAAATACGATGGATGATAATCCGGAACCGAAATATTCATTGAAAATTCCTGCTGGAGCCAATAATTCCTTGTTAAACAAATCTTCTCTCGAGCGCAATGAAATTTCCGCTTGCACCATATCGTATGGCGTGAAATACACGCTCCCGTCAGACTGCGGCTGCGGATAGTCTTTGGCTTTTGGAATCGCTTTCCCGGAACCGAAGTTATGGTATTGTTGCAAAGCTTTTTTCGTGGCAGACAAGTCATTTCCATAATAGAAAATCTGATGTTTATAATTCAGGAAATCTTTGAGTAAATCAGTTAGTTCTTTCGGATTGATGTTTCTCAGTTCCTGTTCGCTCAAGATGTCTCTGAACCGGCTTTCAGAGCCGTACATCGCATATTGATTCAACGCATTTTGAATGCTGTTTTTTTGTTTTTTGGCGTCATTTCTTCCTTTCAGAATTGTTTCCACATAGCTGTTGTATGCCTCCTGATTCGGTTTGGCATCCGCCAGCAAATGTTCAAATAACTCAATTCCTTTGTCCATATTTTCCTGCAAACCGTTGATATACATAAAACTTCTTTCAGTACCGGCACTTACGCCAAAATCAATTCCGATTTTATAAAATTCCTTTTTGATGTCTTCGGGGGAATATTTATTTGTTCCCAAATAATCCAAATAATTGATTGCCAGACTCAATTTCTTGTCGTTATCAGAACCCATTTCCGTGATATAATAGACTGTTGAAATATCATTTGTCGTATTCCGAATTGAAGAAAGTGGTGTGTTTTGCAGGCTTTCTCTTAGGATGGATTTATCGAAGTCCACAAACACGGGTTCAATTGATTTTTCTTTCAGATTCTGGAAATCCTTGTAAAACTGCGATTCGTGTTCACGGTTCAAGTCAATCGGCGTGATGCCCGGATTCTGCACCCGAAACAAATCTTTGTTTTCACCCTGTCTTTTGTACACAATTACATAATTGTCCTTATAAGTTTCATTGGCAAATTTCACGATGTCCGCTTTGGTGATTCCAGACATTTCATCGATGGACTCCACTACTTCCTGCCAACTTTGCTCCTGAATGAAAGAATTATACATCTGTGTTGCGATGGCATTGGCATTTTCTAAAATTCTTTGCTGCGTTTTTTTAAAATCATTGATTACAGCTTCAATCATCCATTCGTCAAATTCTCCTTTTTTCACCTTATTGATTTGTTCCAAAATCAAATCTTTTACTTCATCCAAAGACTGTCCTTGTTTGGGTATTCCACTGAATACGTGCATGGAATAATCCTTCATCGTTTGGGCATACGAACCTGCGCGCTGTGCTTTTTGACGCTGATTGATATTCAGGTCTATCAGCCCTGCATTGCCGTTGGTCAGAATCATGTCCGTCAACTCTAAGAGTTTGGCGTCTCGCGTTTTAGTTCCGCCCGTTCTGAATGCGAATTGTACTCTTTCTGCCGATGGACTGAAAACTTCAACACTTTTGATTTGTGATAATGGTTTTTCCTTCGCAAGATGCCGATTGGGTTCCGCCCCTTTTTTATAGGTTCCGAAATATTTATCCACCATCTGAATGGTCGGTTCAAAATCCAAATCTCCCACCAAAACCACTGCCATATTGTTCGGCACGTAATATTGATTGAAATAGTCATGAATCGCTTCCATCGAAGGGTTTTTCAAATGTTCGGATTCCCCGATGGTCGTTTGCGTTCCATAGTGGCTCTCGGGAAACAGATTTTTCATCATGGCGTAACTAACCAACCGGAAATCATTGTCCTGTCCGCGATTAAATTCCTCATAAACCGCTTCTAATTCCGTGTGAAACAAACGCAGCACCAGTTCCGAAAATCGCTCGGATTCCACGATCATCCATTTTTCAAGTTCATTGGATGGAATATTGTTTTTGTAAACCGTTTCATCATACCAGGTATGGGCGTTGGTGCCGGTGGCGCCCAACGATGAAATCATCTTGTCATATTCATTGGCCACAGCAAATTTGGCTGCGACATTGGAAAGAGAATCAATTTCTTTGTAGATGATTTTCTTTTTTTCCTCGTCTTTTTCTGCTTTATGTTTTTCAAACAAATCAGAAATTTGTTTCAAAATTACTTTTTCCTCCTCCCAGTTATGAGAACCAATTTTGGAAGTTCCTTTGAACAGCATGTGTTCTAAATAATGCGCCAGTCCGGTATTGTCTTCGGGATCATTGTTGGAGCCCGTTCGTACCGGAATGTATGTTTGAATTCTTGGTTCATCTTTGATTTGTGCCAGATAAACTTTCATTCCATTGTCCAAAGTATAAATCCTTGCGCCCGACGGGTCGTTTTCTACAGCTTCATAATTATAGCCGTTTGCATCTTTTTTTTGAACCATTTTGAATTGTGCCGTCAAGGATACGGACAAAATCAAAACGCCCAGAAGTGTCAGTTTTTTAATCATTATCTAAGGTTTAATTGTGTCCAAAGATATAAAAAGCGTTTTGGAATCAACGGGATAAAAAGGATGATTTCGGGGAAGGAAATTTCAATTCTTCAAAAAAACATTTAATTTCCTGCAACTTTTTAATCTTTTTCGTCGTCTATATAGTCAGAAGCGAATAATTTTGGAAATCATTTCAATACATAAAAGTCAAAAGTTGGATAAACTGTTGCCGCAATTGAGAAAGAACCATCGCATTGCCCAAAAAGCATTGTACGATGGTTTGTCCCGAAAAATGCTCGGGGTCTGCCGTGGCTATGTTACCGACTTTCACCATGCGGAAGATTGTATGCTAAGGGCTTTTGTGAAGGTTTTCAAAAATATTGATACTTACAAATCCGAAGGAAGTTTTGAAGGCTGGATTCGCAGAATCATGGTCAACGAATGTCTGGACTTTCTGAAGCAAAGTAAAAGTATGATTTATCTGGAAGAAATGGAATCCGCTGCTGAAAATTCGGAAATCGAAAGTGACCTGACGGGAATTGATGCGCAGGATTTATTGGACAAACTTCCCGAAAGTTACCGTACGGTATTTAACCTTTTTGTGTTGGAAGAGTTTTCCCATCGGGAAATAGCGGAAACCCTGAACATCAGTGAGACTGCTTCCAAAACACAATTGCTCAGAGCAAAAAAGAAACTGAAGGATTTGATTCTTCAACAAAAAAGATTGGCGAAATGAAAAATGAATTTGGAAACCAAATCAAAAAGCAGCTCGAAAACCGAAGCCTGAGACCTTCGGAAGATGCTTGGAACCGATTGGAAATGATGTTGGACGACAACGATGGAAAAACCCAAAAAAAATCCGGCAAAAAATGGCTTTTTTTCGTTGCCGCGGCTTTCGCTTTCATCGCCGCTTCCTTATTTCTGACGAATTATTTCTCTACGACAACGAATGATTTTACACCCGAACCGACTGTTACACAAAATCCCGTTCCGGTCATTGTTGAAGATAAAATAATTGAAAAAATAAAAACGGAAAATGAAATGATTTCGGAACCCAACATAAAATCGGTTCCAACCAAGGAATCCAAGCCCCTCATTGCTGAAATAAAACCACAGAAACTTCAACCGGAAATCAAAATGGAAGTTCTTCAAAAAGAAGAAATTAACCCAATAATTCAGATAGCGGAAGCACCCGAAACTGTCCTAGCGCTTATTACGGATTCGGTGCCGAAAAAGCAAAAGAAGAAAAATTATGTTGACCCGGAAATGCTGTTGTATTCCATTGAAAACAACGAAGCACTCAACCAGAAAGACAATTTGCCTTCCAAGCTTGTTATCGTCGATTTCAATAAATAATTAACCACAATTAAAAAACAAAAAAATGATGAAAAATTTAATCATTACGGGCGTGCTGTGCCTGGTTGGGAACATCGTTTCTGCACAAATCTTCACCGCCCAATTCTCGAACAACGCTGAGCAAGACGAAAAAGTCAGTCCGGCCGTGAAAGAAAGAATCGAAGAATTCGCAAGCGAAATCCGCATCATCGTCATTGAAGAAAAATTGGCGATGAACGAAGAAATTGAGAAACTTGCCGTTGACCTGAAAAATCAGAAAATAACTTCAGAAGATGCTGAAAATCAAAAAGCTGCCATCGCATTACAATTTTCAGAAAAAATCAATGCGCGCATAGATAAACTGAGTTTTGATTTGGACGAAATCATCAAACAACAAGTGAAATTTTCCATCATGAATACCGATGTAAATGAGCTAAAAAAGGAAAAAGAATACAAAAAAAATCGGACAATTCGTCCTGTAAATCATGTTTCAGGTTTTCTCGCCTACGGCCTGATTTCCTTTAGCGGTAAGGAAAATCAAAAACTGAATGATCATAACCATTTCAACAGCGGCATAGATTTGGGATTGACTTATAATCGGCAATTGAGTCGTACCAGTCCGTTCACTTTTAAATCCGGATTCTATTTTTCATGGAGAACCATCAGATTCAGCGATCGATATATGATTAACCGCGATGAAAACGGCTTGGTCGATTTGATTAAAAATGAGCATCATCTCAGCAAAAGCAAATTGCGCGCAACATACCTGATGTTTCCCTTGGGATTTGAATTTTCGACTGCCAAATTGAAATTCGACAGTGAAGACAAACCATACAGAAACGTCAGCGAAGGCATCTCCTTCACACTCAATGTTTACGGGGGATTCAGACTGTCGAACAACAATATTGTCAAAGGGGATGATGTGCGCTTTCGCGATAAAAAAACCAATTACAACCTGAATAATTTTGCTTACGGCGGGCAGTTTACCTTAAGCCTTTATGACGTGAAATTCTTTGTCAGACAGGAATTCAGCCCTTATTTCAAAGACGGAACTTTCGACGACCGCAAAATGATTCAATTCGGAGTTACGACCGGATTTTAATAATCAAATTATAACATTGATGTAAACTACATTTTGAAGCCATTCAGAATGCAGTTTTTATTTCAGCTTGGAATAACTTGCCAAAAGTTTCTCAAAATATCTTTGTCCCAAAATCCTTTTCAATGTCACCGAAAATTTTTGAATGGGTTTCCCGATGGTATAATGGGATTTCAGGTTCTTTCTGTGGATGAAATTCTCAACCAAGGGCGGAATTTTATCGGCCGGCATTCCTCGGGTCACTTCCTCATCAATGACTGCTTGAAGTTTCTGAAAACTTGCTTTGTAAAATCCGGAAACTGTACTGTATATCCGGCTTTCGGCGATGGGCGTTTGAATGTCTCCAAGATTTAGTGTGAAAATCTCTATTCCCGTATCCTGATTTTCCAAACGAACGGACTCAGTAATCCGATCAATCGCAGCTTTTGAAGCAGAATAACAACCACGAAAAGGAAGCCCGTGGTTACTTGCGATAGAAGAAATATTGATGATATGTCCCGATTTTTGGAGACGCATCAAGGGCAACACCGCCTGCATGGTATATACTGAGCCATAAACATTTACGTCAATTAATTTATCGAAATCTTCTTTCTTCAAATCTTCAATCGCACCGAGCATCCCGATTCCGGCATTATTGACCAGCACATCAATCCGACCGCTCTCCTCGACAATTTTCTGAATCGATGCATAAACATTATTCTGGTCCGTTACATCCGTCGGGATGTGAACAAACTTCGTGTTTTCCTTTTTAGAACGTGAAAGCCCATAAACTTGATGCCCTTTGTCCAAAAAATAATTGGCCAGCGCTTCGCCGATTCCTGATGAACTTCCGGTGATGACAATTATTTTTTGACGCATATTTCAGAAAGCAATTTTATTCGGTTGTAAAAATCAGTAAATATTTTTCAAATTAAAGCAAAATCGCGCTGATTATCATTTCAATTTAAAGATTATTAAGGTGTAATTTTCAAACAAGGCTTTCTGCATTAGCAAAATTTCCGTGGATTCATCCTTCCAATCCGCATCAAAATATTTGTTCTTGGTGATAATCATGGTCTCCGGATTTTCTTTCAAGTAATCGAGAATCCCTTCTTTGCTGTGTCGAACCGGAATATTCCTTTCATAATTAAATAGCAAGGCCGGGTCAAAGCTTTTGTAAACAATGGTTTTTTCATCGCTATTCATCAGATTTTTGGCCATTACCATCGGACTTTCTGCTGTGAGATTCGGATAAATGAACTGATGAAGTTCCAAAGAAAAAAACATGGCTGAAAAACCAATTGCCAATAGGCATTTAAGAATTTTGCCTTTGTACAAATAAAACAAAGCCAATGCAGTTCCTGCCGGCAAAATGAAGAGTAAAATGCTCAAAAACCGTGTTGCATACAATTGTTTTTCCACCAACGCCAACACGATGTACGCCCCGAACGGCATCAGCAGCTTAATTGCAAAAAGCGTCCAAAGACTGATTTTGAAGCCTTTCAATGCAATTTTCTTTTCATAAACTTCATTCAGATAAACCGCGATTAAAACGGCGATAAACGGATAAGAAGGCATGGGGTAATTCGGCAATTTGGTCATGGAAATTGCGAAAAACAGCATGAAAACCATTGCCACAATCCAGGAAAACAAAATGAAATCATTGGTTTTCCTTACTTTCCAAGAACGTATAAAACCCTGAATGATAAAAAATGAAAACGGCAGCAAGCCCAAGAGAATGAAGGCAAGTGTCACCACCGGTAGACCACCGTGGCCTTCCATTTCTCCCGTAAACCGGTTCAGGTTATGTTCGAGAAAAAAGCCATTTGTAAATTCACCGTTGGTTGCCAGATGGACTTTCACAAACCAAGGAACTGCAATGCCCAAAGTGATAAATCCACCTAAAAAAGGCTGAAGATTCAGGATGGACTTCAGGTTGAATTCTTTTTTCCAAATCAGAAAAACCAACAAAATAATTCCGGGCAAAGCCAAGGCCACCGGCCCTTTTGCCAATATGCCCAAACCCAATGAAATATAGAAATAAAGCCAGCTGCTCCTGCGCCCTGTTTTCCAAAAATCATAAAAATTGAACAAGGCGAAACTGACAAAGAAAATCAAATAAGGGTCGGGAACAGCCAGATGAAATTCCTGTACAAAGAAAAAAGCGGAACACAACACCAAAGTGGTCAGCGCGGCAGTTCTTCGGTTCGTAAATCTTTGGGTAAAATGAAAAGTTGCCATGATGGTCAGGACACCGAAAAACGCAGAGAAAAATCTTGCAGCAAAGGTACCTACCCCAAAAATTTTGAAGGCCAGCATCATGAACCAGTAATGCAACGGCGGTTTGTCAACCCGTAATTCTCCATTGAAAGTCGGCACAATCCAGTTGTTGTTGACGAGCATTTCACGGGCTGCTTCCGAATTTTTCGCTTCATCCAGAATATAAACCGGATAACCGCCAAGGTTAATGAAACACAACAAACAAGCCGTAAGAAGAATCAGAAAATAGGGCAAATATTTGTTTTTGGAATCTGTGGTCATTGATTTTGTTTTATCTTCGCTTAGCGTTGCAAAAAATCATTTGCTAAAAATAGGAATTAATAATGATTGAGAAATCTGTTTCTGAAAAGTTGTCGATTGTTGTTCCACTGTACAACGAGGAACAAAACATTGCGCCGTTGACCATGCGGATTGAAGACGCTTTGAAGGGCAGAGATTATGAGATTATTTTGGTGGATGACGGCTCCACAGACAATTCTCGCGCAGAAATTAAAAAGTTGAACAATCCGAAAATCAAGCTGATTGAGCTGAAAAAAAATTATGGACAAAGCTTGGCTTTGGCTGCCGGATTTGATTATGCTTCAGGAGATTACATTATCACTTTGGATGGAGATTTGCAAAATGACCCGGCGGATATTCCGATGATGCTTGAAAAGGCGCAAGCCGGAGATTGGGACATTGTTACCGGCATCCGCACGAACCGGCAGGATAATTTTCTTCGGACTTTTCCATCGAAAATCGCAAACCGAATGATCAGGAAAACCACGGGCTTGAACATCAAAGATCATGGCTGCGCCTTGAAAGTTTTCACCCGGGAAACTGCGAAAGAATTGAATTTGTACGGGGAAGTTCATCGCTATATCAATTTGTTGGCATACCTAAATGGTGCGCGGATTTTAGAAACCGAAGTGAAGCACCATCCGCGAAAATTCGGGAAATCCAAATACGGTCTCGGACGTACCACGAAGGTCATCAACGATTTGGCGATTTTGCTGTTCCACAGAAAATATCTTCAAAAACCCATACATCTTTTTGGAAACATCGGGCTGCTGTTCTCCTTCTCCGGCGGATTGATTTTGCTGTATTTGCTGTATGTGAAATTCGGATTAGGAGAAGACATCGGCAACCGACCCTTGTTGATTCTCGGCGTTCTGTTTTTTTTAATGGGTATTCAATTTTTTACATCGGGGATTGTCATAGATTTGCAAATGCGAACGTATTTTGAAGCACAAAAAAAACGGCCTTACAAAATCAGAAAAATCTTCATTGGTGACTCCGAAACTGAAAAAGAACCTGTCAACCTTCGGTAAAATTACCGTTAGCATAAGCCTGATTGCATTGGTATTTAGTCGTTTAGACTGGAGTCAGATTTTCCTGATGTTTCGGAAAATCCATCTTTTTTGGTTCTTGTGTGCCATTTTCTTTTTCCTGTTGTCCATTCCAATTTCTATTTTGAGATTCAATCTATTCATCCGGAAATTGGGTATCCGTCTTAGTTTTAAAACCAATTTTCAGCTTTATATGGTGGGATTGTTTTATAATTTTTTCATTCCGGGCGGTGTAGGCGGCGATGCATACAAAGTCTATCTGCTGAATAAAGCTTATAAAAAATCCTTAAAGAAAATCGGCGGCATCATTTTTTTGGAAAGATTCATCGGCGTGGTAGCGATTGGAATGATTGTTTCCGCACTGTTGCTCTTCGTACGCTTTCCGATTTCATATAACTGGAACATCGCTGCCAGTGTTTTGGGGGTCATTGGCACCTTTGTTATTTTGCAACTGATTATCCGCTATATGACGGTGGACAAAAAAAGAATTTATTTAGTTTATTTTTATTCTTTGCTCAATCAACTTTCCCAATTGCTGTGTGTACTTTTCGTCCTGAAATCCTTTGAAATCGAAGGCGATTTTATCATTTATCTCTTGTTGTTTTTTGCCTCCAGCGTACTTTCCGTGATTTCCTTTGCCGGCATTGGGGTCAGAGAAGCCGTTTTTTATTACGGGGCACATTGGTTTCAATTCAATCCGGATGTTTCTGCCGGCGTAGCGCTTTGGTTTTCAATACTTACTGCGGTTTTCTCCTTTTTCGGTGTCATTTATATCTTCCGAAAAATAGATGTTTAAAGTCAAATCTTGACTCCTGAAGGGCAATTATATTTGTCGACAGATTTTCTATCAATCAGACTGTTGATTTAATTCTGAGAAATAATCGGTCGAATGAATGTTTCCCCGGCCCGGTCAACATCAAGGTCACGAAAGCACAGAGATAGAGAAATGGCATTTCTTTGTCGCCAAATTCATGGTTCTGATGATGAATGAAAAAGATATAAAACATATTGATAATCAACGGAATCAACGCAATTCTTGTAAATAATCCGAAAAACACAAAAGCCGCGCAAATGAATTCCGCAAACATCACCAACCCGTAAGTGGTCGTTGCGCCAAGCCCAAAAGGATCAACGAATTGGATAACTTCATCCGAAAGCAGTTTTTTGAATTTCCCCAGACCATGGCCATACAGCATCGCCCCCGCACTGCCAAAGCGCAGAATCAGAATTGAGAAATCTAATAGGGTGATATTGGTAGCCGATGAAAGGAATTTGCTTGATTTCATAGAAATGATTTTTCAGTCAATAAAGATAGAATAAATCAATTGAAATTTTAGTCATTCAGAAATTCTGTAATAAAATCATGGAAAGCATTGGGATTTTCGGCATGCACCCAGTGACCGGCATTGGGTACGGTTTTGATTTCTGCTTTTGGGAAGTGTTTGTATATCAAATCAAAATCTTCAGGAAGTATGTAATCCGATTTTTCTCCTTTCAGAAAAAGCGTAGGTTTGTCAAATGTTCCGATGGTCATTTCGTGTTCAATCATTTCGTTGTACCATTGATTCAATACTTTGAGATTGAATCGGAAAGCGTATTTTCCACTGTCGGTGAAATGTACATTTTTCAACAAAAACTGACGAACAGAATATTCGGGAATGTATAGTTTCAGTACTTCTTCCACTTCAGCTCGTTTGTTGATTTGGTCAAAATCCACTGAATTCAATGCTTTGAAAATTCCTTGATGATGTGGCGGATATGCCTTGGGTGCCATGTCGGCAACAATCAGTTTTTCAAGCCTTTGCGGATACAAATAAGAAAATTCAATGACTGCCCGGCCACCAAGTGAATGCCCCAATAAAAAACATGTTTCAATCTGATTTTCATCCAAATAATTCAGTAAATCATCAGCCATCGCTTGCAGGCTCATGTCATCGTCATGAAAACTTCGTCCGTGGTTTCTCAAATCGATGGCGTGTACGGTATAAAACTCCGAAAATCGTTTGGACAAAGTCCCGAAATTATCCGCCTGACCAAAGAGTCCGTGCAGGATGAGTAAATGTTTTGGATGATTACCGTAGATTTTGCTGTGCAGAATTTGACGCATGAGACAATGGATTGAATTCCTGCAAAATTAACCAATAATAATGAATCATTCCTGACGATGTGCCCGCTCAATTCTTTTTAAATAGGCCTGAATGCTATTCTCTAATCCAAGATAAAGTGCATCCGAAATCAAAGCATGACCTATGGAAACCTCAGCAATTTCGGGAATTTGTTGGATGAAAAATTCCAGATTGTCCAAGTTCAAGTCATGTCCAGCATTGAGTTCCAATCCGGCTTTGAGGGCTTCATCGGCTGTCTTTCTGTATGCATTTATTGCCCGAGGATTTCCTTTCGCATATTCAACCGCATAATTTTCTGTATATAATTCTATGCGGTCGGTTCCTGTTTTGGCAGCGGATTCAATCATGCGTGGATCTGGGTCTAAAAAAATAGAAGTTCGGATGTTATTGTTTTTGAATTCACTGATGATTTCGGTCAGAAAAGATTGATTTTTAATCGTATCCCAACCTGCGTTGGAGGTGATGGCATCTTCGGCATCCGGCACCAATGTTACCTGTTCGGGTTTCACTTCCAACACCAATTCAATAAATTTCTCGACCGGATTTCCTTCAATGTTGAATTCGGTGTTGATGATGGGTTTAATGGCCCGTACATCGCTGTATCGGATGTGTCTTTCATCGGGTCGGGGATGAACAGTAATTCCTTGTGCACCAAATTCTTGTGATTTTATAGCGGCTTCTTTCACATTGGGCATATCACCACCCCGCGCATTTCTGAGGGTGGCTATTTTGTTGATGTTTACACTGAGTTTAGTCATTCTCTCTGTTGATTATAAATGGTTGTGAAACTTCTAATCCGAATTCACGGCTGGCTGTAATCAGGTGGTCAAAAATATCGGCCTGAATCTTTTCGTACACCGCAAATGTTGAACTGTTCGCAAAACAATAAATTTCAAGCGGCATCCCAATGGAAGTCTGCGCCAGTTGGCGAACGGTCAGCGTGTCATTTTTGGAAATGTCATCTCGGTTTTCTAGATAATTTTGCGCATAAATCCTGAAAGTCCCAATGTTGGTCAGTTGTTTGCCATTGATGAGGTTTCCGGGATTTTTTACTTTCTGATTGGCCTTTTCTATGTCTTTTCTTTTTTGGAGAATATAGTCCTGAATCAAATCGATTTTCCCAAATTTCTCCAGCATTTTTTCGTCACAAAATTTGAATGAATTCACATTAAAAACAATCGCTCTCTTGATCCTGCGGGTATTGGTTTCGGACATCCATGAATTATTAGTAACTTCGGTTGAAATCAAATCATAGGTAGGAAAAGTTGAAATCGTTTTGTCGAATTTTTCGACTTTGGTCACCGTCAGATTGATTTCTTTGACAATTCCTTCCAATTCATATTTTGAAACCGAAATCCAGTCGCCAATTTTGATGCTTTTTGAGGTTGAAATCTGTACCCCCGAAATAAATCCAAGGATGGAATCCCTGAAAATCAGCAGTACTACGGCGGTCAACGCACCGAGTACTGTGAAAATCTGTGAAAGTTTGACATCGATTAGCGTTGCAATAAATGTCAGCAAACCAAAGAAAATCACAAAGATTTTGATGAGCTGTGCAAAAGTCCTGAAGCCGATTTTGGAATAAGTCTGTTCCTCGTCATCATCGTTGATTTCGATAATTGCATCTATCAACCTGAATATAAACAAGATAATTACTGCGATAATAATCAGCCCGATGAGTTTTTCTGTGACTCTGTCAATGCCGGGATATTCCTGAAACACAAGCGGGTTGATGGCCATCAGCAGACTGATGGTGAAGAAATGAATCAGTGAACGAAAAACTTTGTGTTTATAAAACTGCCGTGTCCATTTTATTTTTGAATTTCTTAATAAAAGTTTCAGCAAAAAACCGGAAAGTTTCTGAAGTAAAAAATCAAATGCTAACAGTATCAGCGTCCAAATCAGAATTTCCAACACCGGCAATACAGCCGTAAGTGCGGATTCCCCCAATAATCCGATGAGTTTGTCGCGAATGGCTGCAACTACATTTTCAAAAAACTGGTTGGTATAACTATTGGTGCTTTTTTCGAACACTTTGTTAATTTTTACAAAGTTAGAATATATCTGTGTAAAAAGGCACTAATTTTACATTCATGGAAGAACTAACGGTCAAAATCATTTTCGGTGTCATCATGGTCATTGGTATATTGGGTGTTCTGCTCCCAGTGTTGCCGGGTTTGCCCCTGATATTTGGTGCACTTCTTTTGGCCAAGATTCTGGGTTATTCATCGATTAGCTGGTGGCTGATTGTAGTTTTCGGACTCCTAAGTGTCATCGGGATGGTGTTGGATTATCTCATTCCGGTGGCCACATCCAAAAAATTAGGTGGCAGCAGATATGGACTGATCGGGCTGACGATTGGATTTGTCGTGGGGTTGATTTTTGCTCCGGTTGGTTTATTCAGTATAATTGTGATGCCATTTTTAGGTGCGTTGGTCGGTGAACTGATTTATGACCGAAAAAGCCATCGCAGAGCATTGAAAGCAGCTACCGGCTCCGTAATCGGATACTTCCTCTCACTCGCCTACGGACTTACCCTCGCCTTTGTCATGTTCGCGTTTTATTTGTTTAAGGATATATTGTAAATTTCTATATTTTTATCGTTTAATGTATTGAATTAACATTCGCTTCCTTAATCCCGAATTTGATTTTATGACAAATTCCCACTTTCGCAGTGATTTTTTTTCTTAGATTTGCGGAGCATGAAATGCATTCTCAACATATTGCTGATTTTTCTGAGTTGCTCAGTATTGGCTTTGCCGGTTACCGCCATGGTTCCCGATTTGCCTGCTACTGAGGAAATGCAGTTGATGAGTTGCTGTACCACCGAAAACCATGACTGTGACATGGCAGCGGAAAGTGAGCACCATTCGCATTCCCAAAATGAACAACACGACTGTACGGACACCCATTGTCCGATGAAATGCTGTCACACTCCGGTTTTATCTATCAAAATTATTTCTGAATACCAATCCGAAAATCCTGAAAATCTATGGCTGAAAAACGCCAAAACTTCAAGTGATTATTATCTTTCACCCATCATTTCAGATTTCATCAACAACATCTGGAACCCTCCTAAATACATTTCCTGATTTTTGCCGTAACGGAAATCTCCGTCAATTGAATTACTAACAAAAATTACAAGAAATGTTTAAAAATCTAATTTATATATTCCTGTTAATCACGGGAATCAGCTTAAATGCACAGGTAGTAACCGAAACCGTTCAGGTACTCGGTGATTGCGAAATGTGCAAAGAAAGAATCGAAAATGCGGTCAGGGAAATGCCCTCCGCCAAAGGCGTTTGGGATATGGAAACCAAAGAGTTGAAAGTAACTTATTCTTCGGAAACAATAACGTTGGACGCCATCCTGAAAAATGTAGCCAAAGCCGGACACGATAATGAACTGTACCGTGCCGAAGATGAAGTTTATGAAAATCTTGCTTCCTGCTGTCTCTATGACCGAAGTCTGATAGAATATGCGGATTCCAGACCACAAACGCATACCGACAGGGTACGCGTTCGTGGAAATTGTGAACACTGCAAAGAAAATATTGAAAAAGCTGTTCATGAAATGCCGTCGGCCTCAGGAACTTGGGACATGGATTCCAAAATACTGACGGTTACTTATTCTCCCAAGGAAACCTCCTTGGATGCAATCATGCAGAAAGTAGCTGCTGTCGGTTATGACAATGAATTATATCTGGCGGATGATAAGGTTTACAAAGGCCTGACACCATGTTGTCATTATGACCGCGATGCTGCTTGGGAAGATTTGGCGGGAATGGAAGATTTTCAATATGTGGAAGAAGATTTCTTTGAAGATTTTGAAGACTTGGAAGTGGGATTAGAATCCATCACCATTCAAAATCAGGCTGCGGCAGCGGCTTTGGATCGAAAAGCTGCCGGTTTACAACTGAATATTTCGGACAAGGAACTGATGAAAGCCGCCTGCTGCAACCTTTCCGAAAGTTTTGAAACCAATGCCACCGTGGATGTGTCTTATTCCAACGCCGTATCTGGAACAAGACAATTGAAAATGCTTGGATTAGATCAGAAATACGTGTTGCTGACCAAGGAATTACTTCCCGAAATCCGCGGAATTTCAAGTGCTTACGGATTGCAGTTTATTCCCGGAAAATGGATAGAAGGCATACAATTGGTGAAAGGTGTCGGCTCGGTGACCAACGGCTATGAATCCATCGTCGGACACATCAACACCGAACTGTACAAATCTGCGACCGAACCAAAAAATTCACTGAATTTTTATGGCGATGTCAGCACGCGTTTTGAAGGCAACTTCGTGCAAGTCTCCAAACTGAATGAAAACTGGAATCAGTCGGTGCTGCTGAGTGCCAATGCCACCACAAGTCGGCAGGATCACAATGATGACGGCTTTATGGATCAGCCCATCGGACGCGGGATTAACATCAGTTATCTCTTGAATTATGATAATCTGAATGTTTCAGGATTGGCTACGCATTTCGGTATCAATTATGTGAATGACCACCGATTGGGTGGAGAAATGGATTTTGTGGAAAAATTCGACAGGGGTACGAGCAACCGCTATGGCATCGGGATTGATATTCAGCGGTTCCAATTTTGGAATAAAACCGGGTATATATTTCCCGACAAACCATATCAGAGCATCGGCTGGATGAATCAGTTCACTTATCATGAGCAGGAAAGTTATTTCGGTTTGAGAAATTATGACGCCAATCAGAAAACATTTTATTCCAATCTGATTTTTGAAAGTATTTTTGGACATACCGGCCATAAATACAAAGCCGGACTGAGTTTCCTTTATGACCATTACGATGAATTGTACAATCTGATGCGTTTCAAACGCAATGAAACCGTACCGGGTGCATTTTTTGAATACACTTATACGGGTACAAAGCTGACGGCGGTGGCCGGAGTACGGGCGGATTTCCACAATTTGGCGGGGACACAGTTTTCACCGAGACTGCATTTGAAATATGAGCTTTCACCGAAAACCATTCTGCGTGGTTCTATCGGAAGCGGATTTAGAACTGCCAATGTATTTGCAGAAAGTCAGGCATTCATGGCCTCCAACCGAACGATTTCCATTTTGGAAGATGGTGGTGATATCTATGGACTGAAGCCGGAAACCGCTTGGAATTACGGAGTAAGTCTGCAACAGGAATTCAATTTTTTAGGTCGAAAAAGCACGTTGACCGCTGACTTTTTCCGAACAGATTTCCAAAATCAGGTAGTCATGGATTTGGATAATTCTCCGCAAAGCCTATTGTTTTACAATTTAGACGGAAAATCTTATGCAAACAGTTTTCAGGTTCAATGGGATGCGCAGCCGGTCAGAAGGTTTGAAACACGACTGGCTTACAAATTCTATGACACCCAAACGGATTATCTGTCCGGTTCCAAAGAACTGCCTTTTACAGCCCGCCATCGCGGATTCCTGAACCTCGCCTATTCTACGCTCAAAACCTTTGAAGGTCGGGATTGGAGTTTTGACACGACTTTGCAATGGGTCGGAAAACAGCGGCTACCGGATACTTCTACCAATCCACAGGAATTTCAGCTGCCGGAATACGGAAAGGCTCATTTCCTGCTGAGCGCACAAGTTTCTCGAAATTTCAACAAAAACATACGACTTTATATTGGTGGTGATAACTTATTGAGTTACAAACAGGAAAATCCGATTTTGGATGTCCAAAATCCGTTTGGAAATTATTTCGACGGCGGTATGGTTTACGCCCCAATTATGCCTGCTAATTTCTATATCGGATTAGATATTGAATTTTAGGTGAATTGATTACAGCAGACCTCACAGTTTTTCAGATTCTTGTTTAATCAAAAGGAACTGTGAGGCTTTTCTTTGTTTTAAATTAATTGATTAATTTTGATTTTAGTTTTGCAATGAAAAATTGTTTCCTATGAAATACACTACAATCATCGGTATCATGCTGATTGCCATTGGATTTGTCGCTTCCTTCATCGGCAATATCGAATTCATCGATATGTTTCCCCGCCGCATGTTTTGGTTAGGGATTATCTACGGTGGCGGTTTGGGAATTCTGGTTGGCGGATTTTTGGGTTGGCTATATAAAAAGAACAAAAAAATCGTGGAAAAAACGAAAAATGAGGTTACAGAACCTGAGCAGTTACAATAAGAATTATCGGGGAATGAAGAGTCAATCTTCGGTCTGTTTCTTCTGAAAATCGAGATAATAAAACGCCGGAATCAGCAGCAACAGCAATATCGGTTGAATCAAGAACCGGCGGATATAAAACCCTATATTTTCACCGATACTAAACTGAATATGAGCCATATAAAGATATATAGGCAATAAGACCAAAAAGATGATTGTTAGAATGATGGCGGTGAATCTGACTTTGCGCCAATCTGCGAACAAAACCCCAATGATGCCTAAGGTCAAAACCGAATTCAAGGCATATCTGAAAAAAATATTCAAAGCAATTTTTGGGGTGTCATATTCCGGAAAATTGCCCCTCATAAAATCTCCTTTGAAATACTGAAGAAAAGGGTCATAAAACAGGATTTCTTCAAACCTCCGAACCAAGATCAATCCGAAAATCAAGACACCCGCCATGCCATACCTGAGCCATTTATTCATCGACGGGTTTTTTGATTTTCAATGCGAAAAATTTCACCCAGATAATCCAAAGCAGGACAATGGTGCCGTAAATAATCGCCGGAAAAAAATAATCATGTGCGATTTTCTCATATTCCTTGTGATAAGCCAAAATATAATTCAGCAACGCAATGCGCAACACGTTCATCACCTGAATAACTACCAGGCCACCAAAGATGTAGAGCAAAGTCTGTTTCCATGTCGTTGAAAAAGCAATGATAAACGCAACAAAAATAATCATGATGGAAATCGCATTGCAACCCTCGTTGACATAAGTAAGCCATTCGCGGTTCATGCCAATCCAGATGATGGGATTTTCGGCATCGGTATGTTGGACGGCGTCAAATCCGGCGGCTTTCAGTGTGGAAACCGTGCAATCCGTCACAAAAGCACTGTAAGGATCGGGCAGATTGAATTGATGGTAATTGTGCAGATATAAATTGTAAATCAAGGTCAAGGCAAAGAAGACCACAAAGAATTTCACCAAAAAAACAGCAACCGGTTTAAATTCCTTCATCTGCACATTTTGAACTGCAAAGTTAAATTAAAAAAAACTTCCTCCGGAAACTTAATTGTCGAGCGGGTTGAAGTTATGGATTTATCAAGTGGGTAGAGAATCTAAAATTGAATTTAACCAAACTTAAAATCAATATAGGTTTGGTCGTATTGACTTTATGGTTGATTTTTGAAGGAATCATTCAACTCAGGAAAACGCTGCTCTCTGCCTAACAGCTTCAAATAGAAAAACGCCACAAGCAACGGAAACATTCAGGGAAGAAGTTTTTCCGGTCATGGGCAGTTTCACAATTTTGTCCGAAGCTTTCAGCAATTCATCGGAAATCCCGTCGCCTTCGCTGCCCATCAGTACAGCCACGGGAACGGAAAAATCAGCGTCATAAATAAAATCAGCGGCTTTTTCCGTTGCACTGATGACACTGATTCCGGAATTTTGAAGGAATTCCACTGTTTTTTTCAGATTATTTTCTTTGCAGACCGGTAGATTGAACAAGGCACCGGCCGAAGTTTTGATAGCATCTGCATTCAAGGAGGCAGCACCTTTCTGCGGAATTATCACCGCATCAACGCCCACACATTCAGCGGTTCGCACGATTGCGCCGAAATTTCTCACATCGCTGATTCTGTCCAAAATCAACAAAAAGGGATTTCTTCCCGCTTCATAAATCTGCGGCAAGATGTTTTCAATTTTATGAAATTCGATGGGTGATAGGAATGCGTAAACGCCTTGATGGTTTTTTCGCGTCAACCGGTTCAGTTTTTCCACCGGAACATATTGAAACGGAATTTCATACTGTTGAATCAGCTTTCTGAGTTTGAAGAATGTTTCGCCTTGTAAACCCTTTTGAATCATTAGTTTATCAATGGTTTTTCCGGCTTCGACCGCTTCAATCACCGGGTGTAATCCGAAAATTCCGTTTTCGTATGTTGCTTTCATTCTACAAAATTATATGATTGTTCAGTATTCAAAAAAGAAAAGCCGGAAAGGCTCCGGCATTTTCCATGTTTTATTTCCATCAGAATTAATCCTGATTATCTTCTCTTTCGCTTTTCATTTTCTCCCCAATCTGGCTGGCAGCAGCAAAGGATGCAATCATATTGTTGAGCATGTCTCCGGCCGCGTGCGGTGAGTTCGGAAGCAGAATCAAACTGGATTTATTGAGTGTACCCATTGCCTGCAAAGTGTCATAATGCTGGGTTACCACAATCAGTGCGGAAGCTTCTTGTGAATTGATTCCCACTTTGTTCAGCACATTTACGGAATCCTCTAATCCACGTGCGATTTCTCTTCGTTGATCCGCAATTCCCTGTCCTTGTAAACGTTTACTTTCTGCTTCGGCTTTCGCTTTTTCCACAATCAGAATCCGTTGGGCATCCCCTTCGTATTGCGCCGCAACTTTCTCACGTTCAGAAGCATTGATGCGGTTCATGGCGTGTTTCACCTGTTCATCCGGGTCAATGTCCGTAACAAGGGTTTTGATAATGTCATAACCGTAATCGTTCATCGCTTCCTGCAATTCACCTTTCACGGCGATGGCGATGTCATCTTTTTTCTCAAAGACATCATCCAAACGAAGTTTCGGAACTTCGGCGCGAACTACGTCAAAGACATAAGAAGTAATCTGCGCATAAGGATTATCGAGTTTGTAGAAAGCGTCGTAAACCTTGTCTTTGATGACTACGTACTGTACGGAAACTTTCAGTTTCACGAATACGTCATCTTTGGTTTTGGTTTCTACCACTACGTCTAACTGTTGAACTTTGAGTGATAATTTTCCGGCAATACGGTCAATGACGGGCAGTTTGAACTGAATCCCGGCATGGCGAACACTGTCGAAACGCCCAAAGCGTTCCACGATGACCGCAGTTTGTTGTTTTACGATAAAAACGATGCCACCGAGACCGAAAAGCAAAAAGGCGATGACGATATAAATAAGCAATCCTGAAAAATCCATAATATAATTTTTAGTTAATTTTTTTAAATAAATCCGAGTTCAAATTTAGCTTCTTCGCTCATCATGTCCCTGTCCCAAGGCGGGTCAAAGGTCAGTTTCACTTCTACATCGGTCACCCCTTCCACTTCACGAACGCGTTCTTCCACTTCCACGGGCATACTTTCAGCGACCGGACAATTGGGCGTGGTCAGCGTCATGACTACTTTCACTTTTCCGTTTTCATCAATGATTGCGTCATAAATCAGTCCCAATTCATAAATATCCACCGGGATTTCGGGGTCGTATATGTCTTTGAATGTTTCGACCAATCGGTCGTTCAATTCATCTATTTGTGTTTGTGTCAATGCCATTGTATAATTTTTTGGATTACAAAAATAGGATAAAAAACTCACAGCTTCAAATCAGAATGGAAATGTAACTGATTTGAGAATTTTCGCTGTGGAAAATGTTTATGGCAATTGATTTTTCAAATTAGAATTCAATAATTTTTCAATTGAATTTTCATCCAAACCGATTAATTTTTCTAATTCTTCAATGGAAGCATGCGGTATAAATTCATCGGGATAACCTTTTCGGATGATTTTTCCTTTGTAATTTTTTTCGGCTGCAAATTCCAGAATGGCATCTCCAAATCCACCATTCATCATGCCGTCTTCAAAAGTAATAATGGTTTCATATTGTTGCAAAATATGGCTTAATAATTTGATATCCAATGGTTTGCAAAATATAAATTTGTAATGCCCTATGTTCTTGAACTTCTCATTTCGCGCAATAATCTGTTGGATTTTCTGTCCGATATTTCCGAAAGTCAGCACGGCGATGTCTTTCCCGGCGTGTAATTCAACTGCTTTTCCGATTTCCAATGTTTCAAAACTGATTTCGGGCAAAATTTTCAAACCTGTATTTCCTCTCGGAAACCGAATTGCAAAGGGCATTTCCGTGAATTGTGCCGTATAAAGCAAAAGTTGAAAATCCACTTCATCCATCGGTGCGGAAACTATCATGTTGGGAATGCTTCGCATGAATGAAATGTCAAAATATCCGTGATGTGTTGCGCCGTCTGTGCCGACTATTCCCGAGCGGTCAATGCAAAACACCACCGGCAGATTTTGTAATGCCACATCATGGATCACCTGATCATAAGCTCTTTGTAGAAATGTAGAATAAATCACGCAATACGGAGTGATGCCCTGCGCCGCCAATCCGGCCGAAAGCGTTACCGCATGCTGTTCTGCGATACCGATATCGAGTACACGATTGGGAAATCTCAGATGCACCGCGATCAAGTGACTGCCGGTCAGCATGGCCGGCGTGATTGCCGTCAAATTCGGATTTTCTTCCATCAATTTTTCCATTGTTTTCCCAAAAACCTGCTGATAAGTAATCATCGGATTGGGTTTGGGAGAGATTTCTCCGGTTGCTTTGTTGAAGATTCCCGGCGAGTGCCATTTCACCTGATTTAGTTCGGCTTCGGGATATCCCTTTCCTTTTATGGTTTTGATATGCAGTAGTTTGGGCCCTTTGATTTTCTCTAACTCCTCGAATGCGGAAAATAATGTATCAAAGTCATGACCATCGACAACGCCTTTGTAATGAAGTCCAAAATCCTCAAATACTGAATGATTCGCAGCCTTTTTCAGTTGAATGAAATGCTCTTTCATCGCGCCGACAGATTGATCGATGCCGATGGCATTGTCATTCAAAATAATCAGCACATCTAAATCCGTACTTCCCAAATGATTCAATCCTTCCACCGCCATACCCGAAACAATGGAAGCATCGCCGATAACGGCTATGTGTCGGTTGGATTTGTTTTTCAAGCGGTCGGCAACAGCCATGCCTGTAATGGCGGAAACGGAAGTCGATGAATGTCCCGTACCGAAAGCATCAAATTCACTTTCTGTCCGAACCGGAAATCCTGAAATCCCGTTCAGCTGCCGCAGTGTTTCGAATTGTGATTTTCTGCCGGTCAGGATTTTATGTGGATAACATTGGTGTCCGACATCCCAAATTAATAAATCTTCAGGAGTTTTGTAATAATAATGCAGGGCAATCGTCAACTCCACAACGCCCAATCCGGCACCGAGGTGTCCGGGTTTGACAGACAGCGTATCTAATATGAATTCCCGAATTTCGGAGGCAAGCTTCGGCAACTCTGTTTTGTTTAATTTCCTTAAATCTTTGGGGAAATCGATTTGTTCTAAAAGGGGTTTCATTTCATTGCAAAATTAGACAGTCAAGCTTTAAAAAGCCAATTTATTTTGCTTTTGAAGTTAAACGCAACTGCTACAAGCATAATGATGATTTTTTGTGAATTTTCGCATCGGTAGAAAACGTGATGTTTTTTCCTGAACCGTAGGATCAATATCACCGGAATGCCCAATGTCGTGCCAGAAGTTGCCACCGCTTATGCCTGTTATTACACCCTGACTTATCCCATGAAATACCGCTTCCGCAGAATAAGCAATCATTTTAACTTGTGTGGCGGTGAGTGTGGCAATATTCTCAGAAAAATAAACATTTCCAACTAAGGAATCCTCATTCTTGTAGGTGAAAACACAAGACTTAATAAGTCCAAAAATGAAGATTATGCAAATTGTTTTAATTTTTAATATGCTGCTCATTTTTAAATTCCTAAAGCCATATTTTGCAATTATCAGTTACTCATATTTATATCCAAAAAAATAGTATCATTATCATCGAAGTTTTTTAAAATAAGTTCTTCAATTAAAAGACTCTTACTTCTTTTATTTTTTATCCATAAATTATAATTGATATTTCTGTCTCCTTTGAACGAAATAATGCCTAAACTATCCGTCTTGGTTTCCAGAATTTCTTCTGATTTCTTCAAACTTAGAAAATTAACTTTAGTAATAATCGTTACATCAACACCTGATAATGGTTCCTGATTATCTCGTGAAAGAATTTGAACGTTAACCATAGTTTCGGTGTTTTCCAAATTACAACTTATGAAATTGAAAAACAGAAAACCAAAAATTACAACCAAGTTTTTAAAACCCAAAGAAGCCATAATTATAGTTTTTTATTGTAAAATGAATAATTTTCAAAATATTTACCGAAATCATTGGAAATTTCATCCTATTTATTTTTAATGCTTTGCGGCAATTTAAAACCATCTTCGGAATAATATACATTTCTTATGTTTTCATCAATTATTGAGTCTCTGTATATTAGCTTGTAACTGTGCTTTTCCAACTCCCCAAATTTATTTATCATTCTTGAGTCAAAATATTCACCGCTGTAACTTCATCCAAGACTTCTATTTGTCCGTTTGAATTTATCTTATAGATACAATAATACATCAATTCTCTTTCTGGTTGTGGTACTATATCGATGGCTAAATGATACATTTTCCAAATATAATAATTCTCAAACTGCTTGGTTTCTTCGATAAAACACCAAAAACCATTGCACTTTTCCCCACTGTTCTTTACATAAGATTTTAAGTCACCGTCTTTAAAAGTAAAGATGAAATTGCTTTGATTTGTTAGAGTAGCTTTACTTTCATATCCAACTTTGACTTCTAACTCATCAATCCCTATAGACTTATTTATAGAATCTTCGCACTTTATTGAGGTTATATTGAGACTGCCTTTTTCTAATTCTGTTTTAAAATTTTCTAAGGAAGGTTTCCTTAAAAGCAATTCTTTGTTGCAATCTGAGAAATCGGCAAGCTGTAAAGAAAAATCCTTGTTCTCATATAAAAGAAATTCTTCTGAATATGAAGCAGAAACACTTCTGTTATTTTGATGAATCTGTTTGTTACAAGACATCATAACAAGCAATGAAAATAGATATAATGATTTCATAATTCTTTGGAATTGAGTATGTACTATGATTTCCGATGATTTTTACTTTTGAGGATTCCTTCAGCTTCTACTTCATCCAAAACTTCAATATAACCTTCTGAAGTAACCCTAAAGAACGCTATCGTATGTAAATTTTTTTGTTTTGGAAAGGAAACATCGTAAATATTCAGTTTAAATATTTCATTTCCCACATTATCCACATCCATCTCGTTTAAGTGAAATCCATCACTATAAAATGATTTAATTTTCACAACTGATTTTATCGCACCCATCTTTTTAAAAATAAGGAACACCGCATTCTCATTGGTTTTGTCCTCCAAATTTATTTTAACTTGTATAGCCAAATATGAAATGGTCTCACTGATAAATCCCTCCCCTAAGAATTTACTGTATTCAATATATAATCCCTGAATTGGGGAATAGCACAGCTTATAGATAATTTCCTTATATGAATTAGCCAACTCAATTTTACAGACATTTTCATTTTCCCCTGTCAATAATTTGTTCAGGTTTTTACGCCTACATAATTTTAAATCTCCGATTAAAGTAATTTTTTTTGAATCAAAGTTTATAAAGTGAACAATTTTTGGATTGTATGATAAATTTTGATATTGGCTCTTTCTGAATACTTTTTGACTATTACACGCTATCAAAAAAATTGAGATAAATAAAAAAATTATATTGTATTTCATTTATATACTTTATTAGTTATCAGCACTTTAACCTTAATTTAATGGCGTTGCTTTCAGTATTAAAAGGCTCATTGTATCCACCTAACAATTCCCCAACTAATGCTTCTAATATTAACGATTAAAACTAAAATTATATATTTCGCTGAGGATAAAATTACTGAAGTTTTTTATTTAACAGATAATTAATTTTGTATAATCAATTAGAAACCTGCCTTACCACAACAAAGCCCGATTATCGGGCTTTGTTGTATTAAATCCAAATGGCTAAAAATTTTGTTCTCAGATTAGAATTTTAAGATTTATATTCATCTCTTAGCCTTTACAAGATTCTCTTTCTGAATGAATTCTGAGAAGGGATAATGCGGAGAAAAAACACATTATTCTCCGCAAATTGTGCGGAGAATAATTCCTATATTTACCGCAAATCATAGAAATGGTACTTTATATTCATCAACTCAAAGGATGGCCTCAATTTCATTGGGAGGAGCAAAGCCTCATTAACTTGCTCGCTGAGGTCAGGCAACTTCAGGGAAAGCTATTGGGAAAGGTGGAGTTGCTTGGTTTTAAACTAAAAGATGAAGCCAATTTAGAAACTTTAATACAAGATGTAGTTCAATCTTCTGAAATAGAAGGGGAGATTTTAAACCCTGAACAAGTGCGGTCGTCCATTGCAACACGGTTAGGATTAGAAAGTTCGGGGTTAGAACATTCAGACAGACATATAGACGGAGTAGTGGAAATGATGTTGGATGCTACGCAGAATACAAATAAAGCTTTAAGTGATGAAAGGCTTTTCGGTTGGCACGCTGCATTATTTCCAACAGGAAGGAGTGGGATGTATAAAATAGAAGTCGCTAAATGGCGTACGGGAGATATGCAAGTGGTTTCCGGAGGGATGGGAAGAGAGAAAGTGCATTTTGAGGCACCGAAAGCAGATAAGTTGGAAAAGGAAATGCAAAACTTCATCAACTGGTTTAATGAAGAAAATACTTTAGACTCTATTTTAAAAGCTGCGGTTGCTCACCTATGGTTTGTGACTATACACCCCTTTGATGATGGCAATGGTAGAATTGCCCGTGCAATAACAGATATGCAATTGTCAAAATCAGATGGAGTGAATCAAAGATTTTATAGCATGTCTTCTCAAATTAATGCTGAAAAAAAATCGTATTATAATATTTTGGAGGAAACCCAGAAAGGGGATTTGGATATAACAGCTTGGATGGTGTGGTTTTTAGAGTGTTTAAGGAAGGCTATATTATCTTCCAATTTCATTATAGATAAAGTTGTGAAAAAGCATCAATTCTGGATGAAAAATGCAGGGTTAATTCAAAACGAACGACAAAGAAAAGTTCTTAATAAGGTAATAGACAACTTTGAAGGAAACCTCACGACAAGCAAATGGGCAAAAATGACTAAAACGTCTCAGGATACAGCATTGAGAGATATTATGGATTTGGTTGATAAAGGAATTTTAGTCAAAGCAAATTCAGGTGGAAGAAGTACCCATTATGAACTAAAAATCTGAGGTATTCAGAGAATCATAGCGATAAAGCTAATCCGTATTTGAAGTTATAGAAAACTAACGGGATATAATTTTCTGTTGCTAAGTGTCTGTTTAAATTTATTCTTGAGAACCCCAAATCACCGCAAAAAAGTATATTTGTTTAATTTGCAACAAGCTATGTATTGATGCGGTTGTTTTTGTTGAATACAGGAAAGACAAAACCAGCTGAAATAATTAGTTTTGTGGAACATTAATTCTATCGAATGCTGAGAAGTCACTTATTAATAGGGGTTTGTGTTTTTTGGGCTGCAATTTTGCAAGCGCAAAAAACGGAGATTCACAAGCTTTTGGGGCAGGCTTCGGAAATGGTTTTTTACAATCCGAAAGAAGCCAAGGCAATTGCAGCGCATTCATTGAAATTAACCGAGAATCCGGCACAAAAGGCAGAAGCCTTTTACATCGGAGCGATGGCCTCATACATCATGGGGCAATACGACGAAGCCCTGAATCAGGCATTTGAAACTAAAAAATTATTGAAAAAAAACAAAGATGCTGAAATCAATAAGCAAAGCATTGCGTTGATTCACAGAATCTTCGATCGACTTCAATTGTCGGATTATCAAAAGGATTATTGGCCGCAAAACCTTGTGCAGGATGCCTTGCAAACCGAAGATTTGTTGATGAAGGTACAGTTCTACGCTGAAAGAAACCGGCAGGATTCAGTTTCATATTTTCTCAGTCAGACTGAACCCCACTTGAACCATCACAATCCCGGGTATTTTGAGGCAATGTATAATGGTTTAAAAGGGGATTTATACTTTGGAAACAAAGCGTTTTCGGAAGCATTGGCGTTTTATCAGAAAGCAGATTCGATTGAATCGAAACTGAACAATCCTTTTTTAGGAGCTGAAATTCACAAAAGATTTACAGCAAGTTATTTAGCTATAGACAGCATTGCCCAATACCAGCAGGGCAATGAATGGGTCAAACAATTAATTAACGAATCATCCGGAATTGAAAACAAAGCTTCAAATCAAGCTTACATACTGATGACCAAATCGTTTGATGAAACATTTCAGCAAAAAGAAAAAACTTATTCAACGATTTTTGCTTTATTAGGTGCTTTAGCAGCTTTGGGGGTTGTTTTGAAAATAATTTTCGGCATTCGAAACAGAAACAAAGAAAAAACCCTGACCCAAATGTTGAATTATCTGAAAAACCATGAAGCAAAAATTCCGGAAACTGAGCCCGAAACCTCAGAAAAAGAAGCTGCTTCCAAATCAGGTAATCTGCTGAAAGAAAGCGAAGAACAAATTCTTTCGGGGTTGAGTAAATTTGAGAAATCCACACGATTTACACAGAAAGATATGTCCCTCGGGAAATTGGCAGCCCGCCTCAGCACCAATACCAAATACCTGTCCGAAGTCATCAACCGGCACAAAGGAAAAAACTTCAACGCTTACATCAATGAGCTGAGAGTCAATTATATCATTTGGAAATTGAAATCAAATTCCGCTTATCTACACTACAAAGTCAGCTATCTGGCAGATGAATGCGGATTTTCTTCACACAGTTCCTTTGCTACTGTCTTTAAATCCATTGTTGGCGTTTCCCCCAGTGTTTTCATCGATTTGATCAAAGAAGAAAGTGAAAAAGAAATGGTATGAACTATTTAAAACCTACATATCATCTGTGCATTTTCGCACTTGCCGTTTTGCTAAACAGCCAATTGGTTTGGGGACAGAACAAAGACAGCCTGCTGCATGTGGCGATGCTCAGCGTCTATGACCAACCTGAAAAAACAATTGAAATCGGAAATCTATTGTTGGAAGAATACCGGTCTCAACCCGAAATACAAATTCAGGTTTTACAAATTATGACCAATGCCTATTCGTCCATCCGGGATTATGATAAATCCTTGGAAAGCATCTTACAAGCCAAGGATATCAGTCAAAAATTAGATAACCCAATTTTGCAATACCAGGTTTTAGTGAAAATCGCCAACCAATATCATTCGTTGGGCGTGAACACCAAAGCTTTGGAAATTCTGGAAGAAGCTGACCGGGTGATAGCACCAGTGCCGATGACGGACTCACTGCGTTTTGGGGTGGGAAGTAATTACGCAATCCGGGGTTTCATTTACCGTGATCAACTGAGCTGCGATATTGCGATTGATTACCTGAACAAAGCCTACGCTTTTTACGCATCCGGCACGGATTCTGCCAAAGTTCACACCAATCAGAGCGTGGTTTTGTACAACAAAGGAAATTGCTTTATCACGCTGAATCAGTTGGATTCGGCCAAAGTAAATTTCAAAAAATCCGAGAATTTCGCTGTGCGGGTCAAGGCCAATAGCCTGAGAGCCTATTCACTCAAAGGCTTGGCAGAAGTTTATACTTTGGAATCCAATTATCCGGAAGCAATCAATGTGCTGACAACGGCGGAAGAAGAGGCGAAAAGCGTAGGGGATTTGATTTTGAACCGGGCGATTTATCAGGGATTGGCGGACAATAATCTGGCTTTAAACAACTGGAAGGAATTTCAGGATTACAACAAAAAATTCATTCAAGCCAGCAATGCCATCAAGCAAAATGAAAGACAAACCATCAACAAATTGCTCGAACAATCTCATGATGAAGCCAACCAGCAAACCAAAATCATGACCCGATATTACGGAATCGGGATTTTTGGCCTGTCATTGATATTAATCGGTTTGCTTGTTTGGATAATCCGAGAGGAAATACAATTTCAAAAACGTTACAAAAAATTAAAATCTGAAATCCGTTTTTAAGGTAATATCGTGACTAAAATTTCAAGCAGTTGCACACATCATTTATTGAAAATTTCTTTCATAAAAACACCAATCTGCCCCCTTTGCTATGTCAGATCGCTCCAGTAAACCCAACGGAGGCAGGTTTGTTTTTTTAAATGCCTAAAATCATAATAATCAATTGCTTATGTCTTCACAAGGTGTTTTAAAATTCATGAATTTTAAAACACCAAATAGTATAAGGTATAAAAAGAACCTTGGAATTTCTTTTTAATATTGTCTGCGAAAAAAAATAAAATAACTAAAAGATGAATGACAATTATTTATTGAAATCCAAAGTACTTCTGATCGGCTTAGGGCTGTTTTTGGGGGGCTTGGTTTCTGCACAAGTAGAATTAAAACAATCCACTGAATTCGGTTCAGCCATTATGGGTATTAACAGCAATGGGCATGGTATCCACATGTTCGGATACTATGATTTTGAGCCCAATACCTCGTCTTTTCCAGAAGAAGGTGTAGGAGGTACCTCGGGAATCAACGACAGTGAACAAATTTTGGGATTATATGACGGCGACGGTTCCGGAGAATATTCAGGTGCCATCAGGACAGATGGGGTTTGGACTGCTTTCCCGGCTTCCGTTCCATTGACAATGGACGATACTTTTTATGCAATTTCCAATAATGGTATTTGGGTAGCCGGTCAAACAGGCTGGGATGCTTCCACAGATACCGCATGGGGCTTTTTATACAACACCCAAACAGAAGAATTCACTTTGCTTGAAAGTGATTTGTACGAATACGGTGCTGCATACGGGGTTAATAACAATGGAGTTGCCGTAGGTTGGGTAGATGATTTGCCAACCGGAACGTTGAGAATGCCTGCGATTTTTATGCCGAATGGGGATATCATTGTGATCCAGGAAACGGTAGGGGAAGCAAGTGGTATCAATGATGTTGGTCAGGTAGTAGGTTCAATCGGTGGTTCACCCTTTATTTATGATATGGTGACTGAAGAACTGCAAATACTCGATTATCCAAGTGATTTCTTCGGTGTGTCATTGACAGACATCTCTGAAACCGGCGTGGTTATCGGTTATGGAGAATTGCCGGGCTTTTCCAGAAAACCGGTTTTGTATCATCCAATAATTGGTCAGCAGGTTCAATTGCTTTCTGATGTTCTGACACAATTCGGTATAGATGCCTCTTCTTTGACCGGAACTGCATATAAGATTTCAAGAGACGGTAATTATATTGGTGGATTTACTGACGGGCCTGCTTTCATGGCCATGGGATGGGCAGTGAATTTTGATGACAGTTTGTTGATTGAATCCGAATGCACTTTGGTATGTCCGAGCAATATAGAAGTTACGGCCGAAATGGGGGAAACTTCTGTGGTTGTGGATTATGAACTCACTTATTCGTGTGAAGAAGAGGAGCCAGATGGATTAGAAGTGGTTCTGGTCAATGGACTTCCATCGGGTTCAGCGTTCCCATTGGGTACAACTACTGTGTATCACGAATTGAGAACTGCAGACGGAGAAGTGATGAGTGCGTGCAGTTTTACTATAAAAGTAAATGATGTTTATTGTACTTCAAATTTTGATAGTGCGGTAGAACCTATTACGCATGTAAGTTTTGAAGAAATTGATAATACATCAACAGATGCATCTTTTGCACCGAAAACGGAGTATTTCCTTGACTTGATTGCAAATGTGGAGCAAGGAGGGGCTTATCCGATTACTGTTGAAGGATATACCGGCGGATCTTTTGTAAATTATGTAAATGCATTTATTGACTGGAACCAAAATGGTGAATTTGAAGCAAATGAACTTTATTACATAGGTGCATTATATAATTCAACAGGTAGTGATGGGCAGCAGGTGATTGCAGATATACAGGTTCCGGTTGATGCCGAGCTGGGTGCTACGCGAATGCGTGTACTCAAAAACTGGGGAGAAAACCCGGTGAATGCCTGCGGTCAATACAGTTACGGACAATCTGAAGAATATACCATTCAGGTAAATGTGGGCAGCGGTGGCCCTGAAGTGGATACATGTTCAAAATCTACTCCCAACTCGAATTTTGACAGTGCTTTGGGCCCCGTTGACCAGTATATTTTTGCCAACGACTTTGTGGTACCGGCAGCCGAAGAATTTACAGCGGATCAGGTGAAAGTTGTATTCTGGCTTGAACCGGGTACAAGCATCAGTTCAGCGGATATTTATTTTTATCAAGATTCAGGTGCAGGACCAGGCGAAGAAATCACGCATGAGTTTACTTTGACACCATCATCCATCGAAAATATCGGTGGAAACTTCAGCTTGATTGCTTATGAATACACCTTCGATATAACACCTGTAACCATGACCGGTGCAGGAACGGAGGACGCGGTTTATTGGGTAGGCATACAAGTAGTCTCCGATTCTTCCATTGTTTATTGGGGTGCGGTTGCAGAATTGGATACACCGAATGAACAATACATTTTTGACCCGGATGAATTAATCTGGGTAACCAATACATCTGTATTTGAATATGCTTCAGACGGCATTATGTCAGTTTTGGGTGATTGCGAGGAATTGGGATTGATTGATTATGCATCAGCATTTGATTTCACCTATTACCCGAACCCCGTGAACGATGTATTGAACATTCATTCCAAAATAGGAATTCAGTCCGTGTCAGCATATAATTTGGCCGGTCAAAGCATCATGAATTTGAATGGCACAAAAATCAACCATGGTCAGATTGACGTAACTTCACTTCCACAAGGGGTTTATGTTTTCAGAACTGTGTTGGAAAATGGTCAGGTTGAGACTTTTAAAATTGTGAAAAAATAACGGCAAATAATTGATACACACCGCATAAACTGCGAAAAACTATTTGTGAGAGCCTCCCGTTTTCCGGGGGGCTTTTTGTGTTGAATCGTTAAATGTTTCGTTAAGTTATGACTTTTGTTAGGTCATTTTTTTGTTTTCATTAAGATATTTTCTACTTTTATCGACTAAAATTATCCGCCTGATATCGGATATTAAATTTAAATTAACACAAATACAACATTTTATGAAAAAAGTTTACCCGAAAGCCGGGTCATGTGGAAGTCCACCTACCTGGCTGAAGTGTTGGAAAAAAATGCTATTTTTTTCCGTTTCGATGCTTTTGATGGCGCAATTTTCTTTTGCGCGATCCGTGTTCCAAACAAAGTATGACAATACAGGTTTTACCACCTACAATGTCGAAACTTCATGGAACTTGCTGAGTTTGCAAAACATTTTGGCGACGCCAAATAACCTGACCGGATTATTTGGTCAGACTGCAAACATGAACACCTTTGCACCAATGATTGCCGGCGAGACCTGCGATGATCCTATCATAATTAATGCATTGCCTTTTGATGACGCAGGCAATACAGCAGACTATGGTGACAATATTGACTATACATCAACTACTTTCCCACCCTTATCACCTGATGTTATAGGAACTGGTACGGTCTCTAGTAATCACTATTATATGGGGGGTGATGATGTAGTTTATGCATATACGCCAACGGCTGATGGTATGATAAGTGTATCCGCAAATCTACCGGCTTGGAGTGGACTTTTTGCATTTACGGGATGCGCATTTGATTCTACAGTTGGCTATCACACATCAAGTAGTGCAGGAACTCGAACGATTAGTGGATTGATGGTGACCGCCGGGGAAACTTATTACTTTGTAATATCTTCTTGGCCTTCACCGCAAAGTATTGCTTACACCATTCAGATTGAAGAAGTTATTCCGTGTGAAGGCACGCCGAATGGCGGGACTGCAACGGTTACCCCAACCTCCGGTCCAAGCGGAACAGTAGCTGCCTTTTCAGTTACAGGTCAAAGTAACGATGTAGGGATAACCTATGATTGGGAATATTCCGTTGACGGAGGTGAATGGCAAAGTACCGGTGCTAATGCAGCTAATGTGAATTTGACAATCACGGGGGATCATGGTACTGTCTTTACGGTACGCTATGCCGCTACTTGTGCGCCTTCCGGTGAAACCGGTTATTCCAATGAAGTTACCTTTACAGTGGACAATGCCGGATGTATTCCAAATATTACTAATGTTGAACCAATTACCAGGGTTCTACTCACTGATGAAGACACGAATACTTTGATAGACAACTCTTCTTCTGCATCCTCATCCAGCCCTAATTATGAGGACTATACAGCGGTTGAAGCAAACGTTATACAGGGAATGGATTATACAATAACCTTAGAGGGTTATACAGGAGGTAACTACACCAATTTCTTTACCGTATGGGTGGACTGGAATCAGGATGGAGCTTTCAGCAATTCTGAGATTACACCGATTGGTTCTATTGTGAATTCTACCGGAACTGACGGGAAGCAAGCAATAGGAACCTTAAGTGTTCCGGCGGATGCTTTGGTGGGTTCAACTACAATGCGGATAATTAAAAATTATAATGCATCTCCGACTAATCCATGTGGTCCATATTCTTTTGGACAAACAGAGGATTATACAGTGAATATTATTAATGGTGGCGTTGAACCCATAGAATATTGTATCCCTGAAGGAACAAACGTAAACCGTTACATTAGTAATTTCTCAACCGCAGATGGTTCAGAAAATATCAGCAATATGGATAGCGGATTCTCTGATGGTGGATATGGTGATTTCTATGACACTATGGGGGTAACACAGATTCGAGGAGTGTCTG